>Ga0209396_1000696_pt1 | contig 38775 bp, 26 predicted proteins | sample GOMGulsemesocosm_6_FD_184638 | JGI IMG/M metagenome (GOLD analysis project Ga0209396, IMG submission 184638) | Methane-oxidizing microbial communities from mesocosms in the Gulf of Mexico - GOM8C Gulf of Mexico (SPAdes) (version 2) | ecosystem: Environmental > Aquatic > Marine > Cold seeps...
CACAGCGTATTAACCACTTCCGCTGCTTCTCGCATTACGCATCTTACATGGGTTCACTTTCATTCATCATACTGACTCCCTAGCACTTACCCGACTTGTGGTTATCAGGAGGAACATCCTCTCACGATTATTTTCCCGTCCAGTGGACTTTGTTACATTGTCAGACTCGCTACTTTATTCAGAGTCTTAGGGTCATCTGGTGATACAGATGGTTCACTCTTATCGCGGTGAACAGCGTTACATACGACTTCACGTCGCACGGCACAAAGTGAGATAAGTTTCATTTCGCTTTAAACAAGTGTAAGTACGCTCTACTAACAGTTAATTGCTCAGTATGGTTTTTCAATGTAAGAGATAGACGGCCGGTCATAGTTGGCTGGCTCTTTTCTATAACGTTGATGTTGACAATACATGAACGATGAATACGCCAAAATAGTTTTGGGTCTAATTCTTTTTCTAAATCTTTTAAACTAGTGCTTATTAAATACTCTTGTTCACCATAAGTTATTTTGGTGTACTTTCCATCTGATTTGAAATAAAGAATTCCCGCAACAGGGATAACTTTTTTCATTGAGCCGACACTAACGGTAATGTTGGTGGTGTATTGTTGCTTTTTTAATGTTTGTTCTAACAAATATATTTTTTTTCGGTATAACTCTATGGATGTATTGCCATCAAGAAGTATTTGTTTGATTTTGGATATTGTAAGTGAAAGTCTTTCATCCTCAACAGGTTTTACGACGTAATCTAAGGCGTGTAACTCAAATGCTTTTACTGCATATTCTGAATAAGCGGTGACAAAAACAATTTTACTGGAGTTTGTTAGTTTACTTGTAAATTCTAACCCATTTACGTGAGGCATATTTATATCCAAAAATATAATATCTGCAGTATTCCCGTTCACATAATTCAGAGCTTTCCTACTATCAGAGAATACCTGAAGAATTCGTAATTCGGGCCAAAGTCTTGATAAACATTTTTCTAAATGCTTAGCTAAAATTAACTCATCATCGACGATTATTGCTGTAACTTCTTTTGCATTTATCATATTGCTGTAAAAACCTATTTAACTTTTTTAATCTAACTACTTTCGAACTGCAAAGGAAGTTCAATCCTTGAAGTAACACCTGCAGAGTCAGCATTATTGAATATATAAAGTTGTCCTTTAGTCTTGTAGAGAGTTTGCAAGCGTTCGGTAATATTTGATAATGCTAATCTGTTGCCTGAAGTATTTTGATTTAATGCCAGACCTACTCCATTATCAATTACTTCAATTAACAATTGACCATATTCTTGACCTATAACTACATTTATTTTTCCTTTATTACCTTTTGGAACTAAACCATGCTGGAAAGCATTTTCAACCAATGGTTGTATTAATAAAGGAGGGAGTAATGCGCTATTAGCAGAATCTTGAACGTTAATTGTTAAAGACACTTCTGGGAATCGCAATTTATAAATGGCTGCATATTGAGTAATTAATGACAGCTCCCTTTCTACTGGCCAAAGTGTCAGAGTACGTATTTGCATATTACTTTTTAATAAGCTCGCATAATCATTTAGCAGCTGTTCTGCCAATTCTGGTTCTGTTGAGATTAAAGCTTGAATACTTGCTAAGGTATTAAATAAAAAATGTGGATTTATTTGAGCCTGTAACGCTTGCATTTCTGCAAATCTCGTTTGTATTTTTGCTTTATTTAAGAGTGCTTTATGCTCTTTTTCTGAAATTATTTTTTGTGCGTATTTGTTGAGAAAAAATAACAGAATTGCTGACGAACTGAAAACACACAGCATCATTAAGTAGATCAAAATAAAGGGTAAGTGGTCTAATAGAATGGGAGAAATAACTAAGGCTACAATAAAAGTACAAATAGGAGAAAAATAAACTAACCCTCCGAAAACACCAAAGTTTAGTGACAATTTTGGTAGAAATAACATAAATAACAAAATTGAAATACAAACAATTGTACTAGACAAAAATAATGATGTTAAAAATGCAGCATCGATATTTGTTAGCGTTATCAATATTGCGATACTAAAGCTAATAGCTAAACAAATAAACAAAGCTCTTTTGATGGAAACTTTGTTAAATGAATTAAAAATATTATTGGCTGATAACATATGTAACACAGTTGATGGTTCCTTATAGCAAGATGATAGCAGCTAAATCCTTCCTGGTTAACCACTCACCTTGATTTTAGTTTATAATTATTTCTCAGCCCATCATTTCAATGTCTATGAAATTACAAACTAAAAAGGATACTGTAATTGTATGAGTAGAGACTATGTTGTTAAAAAGATAAGTGTAAACATCATCCTATGCTTTACTTTGCTCATAACGATAACGATAACGGTACATGCTAAACAAGCTTTTTTTAATTTCACCAATGTAGCACAAGAGTTTGGAAGTGATAGTACGTCGGTAAATACTATATTACAGGATAGCAGTGGCTTTATATGGGTTGGAACTCAAAATGGACTGTTGCGTTACGATGGTTATGATTTTGTAAAGTATCAGCATAAATCCGATGAAATCTCATCACTTGCCCATGACTATGTACAAACACTTTTTGAAGATAAATCTGGTACTTTGTGGGTGGGTACAGCCACAGGCATATTGCATCAATATCATGCTAAATCTAATAACTTTAGTCGTTTTTCTTTTGACAATGCCCTTCCTGAAGACATCAATAGGGTTAGTGTTATTACCGCTATAACACAAGAGAATGACAATACGCTATGGGTTACGGGACTTGGCGGTGGGCTTAGTCGATTTGACTTATCGTTAAAACGATTTACACAAAACTTTAGCCACCAAGCAGACAATGAAAATAGTTTAAGTGATGATTTCACTTATGATGTTTTACAAGATCGTAAGGGCTTAGTATGGATCGCTACTCTTAAAGGGGGGCTAACTTCATACAACCCAATAACAAACCAGTTTAAACGTTATTTGCATCAGCCCGATAACTCAAAAAGTTTAAGCAATAATATAATTGTAACTTTGCTTGAAGACTCAAAGGGTGTGTTATGGATCGGTACGAAAGGGGGGCTCAATCGCTTTAATGCAAGTAATGAAAGTTTTACTCATTTCCAACATGATCCAGATAAAGTAATTAGTCTTTCCAGTAACTTAGTGCATACCCTTTATGAAGATACTTCAGGTACATTATGGGTAGGCACTCGTAATAAGGGCCTTAATCGCTTTGATTCTACAACGCAAACTTTCTCTCGGTATATGAACGACCCAACTAATAACAAAAGCCTTGTCAGTGATCGTGTTAGATCTATCATACAAGATAAAATCGGTAACCTATGGGTAGGTACTATGGAGGGAGGGTTAAGCCACTTTAGGCCTAATAGCACGCGTTTTGGGCTAAATAAACATCAGTCTGCCAATGCAAACTCGTTGAGTAAAGGGGCTATCAATGAGATGTATAAAGATAAAACTGGAATTTTATGGATTGGAAGCTCTACAGGACTTGACCGATACGATGAGAAAAAAGAGGAATGGACTCATTATAAAGCCGCGCATGACATAAAAGGCTCTGGCGTATCACATAGTATAAGTAACAATGATGTAAGAGCTATTTTTGAAGATAGTCACGGAGTACTTTGGGTAGGAACCGTTAATGGTGGGCTTAACCGGGTAATTCGTTTTGACAAAAATAATAAACCATTAAAACCGCAAAACTATAGTTTTTACCATTACAAAGAGTCACCAAGTAATAATCTCAGTTTAAGTGATAATATCGTCTTGGATATTAATGAAGATAGTGTTGGTCGATTGTGGGTGGGGACATCAAATGGCCTCAACCTATTCAACCGACCACAAAATAACTTTATCCGGTTTGTACATGATAAAAATGATGCAAAAAGTTTTAGTGGTAGTACTGTCCTTAGTATTTTTAATGATAATGAAGGTAGATTATGGATAGGTACTCAGAGTGATGGTTTGACTCTTGTTGTTGATAATAAAATAGCAGAAGGCATTAAAAACATTCAAAGCCCTTATCATTTTGTTCAATTTCGACATAATCCAAAAGATGATACTAGCTTAAGTAGTAATACTATTTATTCAATTGCTCAAGATGCAAAGGGAATGCTTTGGTTGGGAACAGGTGCAGGACTTGATCGCTTTTATCCTAAGACAAAAAGAGTTAGTCGTGCTAGTACGGAAAATGGTTTGGTAAGTTGGAGAATACATCATGTAATAATTGATGAAACTGACAATATTTGGATAAGCTCCTCAAGTGGAATTTCTTTATTGGCCTATGAAGTAGCTAATAAGGCTAAGATATTAAAAGTTGTCAATCATATCGGCGCAGAAGCAGGGTGCTATGCAAATCAAGGGGCTAGCTTTCAAGGTAGAGATGGCCGGCTATATTGGGGAGCCAATGACCAATACTGTGCATTTTTCCCTGAACAAGCTATTCAACCAAGCGTAGTGCCTACTTTAGCTTTTACTGACTTTAAGTTACTAAATAAAAGTGTTGCTGTTAGTACCTTCGAAAATCCCAGCCCTTTGACTCAGCCAATTAATCACACTTCATCAATTACCTTAGGTTATCAAGATAATATTTTAGCTTTTGAATTTGCTGCTTTACATTTCGCCAACCCTAAAGCCAATCAATACCAATACAAACTTGAAGGGTTTAACAAAGGCTGGGTTTCAACGGATTGGAAAAATCGCAAAGCTACTTATACCAATTTAGCGGCAGGAAATTACACCTTCAAAGTGAAAGCGAGTAATGATGCAGGTAAATGGAATGAAAAAGGGCGCAGTATTGAGCTAATTATACAGCCTCCGCCTTGGCGAAGTTGGTGGGCTTATACTATATATTTAGCAATGTTCACTATATGGTCCATGTGTTTTCTATGGGTAGGTTGGTCAACAAGAATTATTCTTAGAAAGATAAGTAGTGATTAAATATCTTTGACTAAAACTTGGCTTTATTAGCTAGTAATAAAGCCAAGTTTTTCTATGTATGTTCCAATGAGTGAAAAGTCCTTTTCTATTAAATAGCGTTTATTGATACGACGTATTATTTATGCCGATTCATTTCGGGTACCCTTGACACATGTATTGTTTGTATTCATTCAACCACTTCGCATCCCAATTATTCCACTTTAGTTATACACCTTTAATGGTCTTCTTTTATTTCATGAGAGTATTGCGATATCTAATCGTGTTCTGTCGAGCTTGCAAATTAAAATAACCCCCGTTCACTTTTTAGATATTCAGTGAGGTTCTTAGTTTTATGGGCTATACCGCATCAATAATCGATCTATTGGATAAATTGTACATATGAGTGAAATGAGAATAAACCTGATTAAAGCGGTTACTAAAATTATCAGAATTTTGGCACCTTCCATAGCCATATCTATCGCTAAAAGGAAACTGTTTCTACCAAAAAAGAAAAGCAGCAAATGGCCAAAGCATGTCATACAGTTCTATACAAAAACACGCCTTGGTAAGGTGAAAACATATAAGTACGGCGAAGGAAAGTGTATATGGTTAATACATGGTTGGTCAGGTTCAGCATATGATTTCTGGCCATTAATGCAAAAGCTATCTGAGCGCGGCTATTCAACAATTACCTTTGACTTTCCGGGACATGGGAACTGCACTTTACAATCAAAACCTTATACGTTACCTCAAATGATAAAGGTTTATGATGATATATCATCGTCACTATTTGAGCCTGCTATGGTAATTACCCACGGCGTGGGCTTATCAGTTATTGCCAACAGTTCCTGGATTAAAACCTATGATCGAGGACTACTACTCATCTCTCCAATATTTGATATTTATAAGTTAATGCAGCAACTGGTATCTAATTCAGGGTTTGATCAAGAGCTATTTGACCGTGTAATTCACGACATTTACAAACGCGATAAAATGCTGCTGACGAGACTTAATGCTATACCTAAATTACAAAAGTTTAAAGGGGAAGTAAAGATTGTACATGACAAAGAGGATGTTACAGCCCCTTTTATAGAAAGTGAACGCTTAATAAAAACTTCTGATGCAACCCTGATTGAAACGAGTAAACGAGGACACATTGGTGTATTAAGAAGTCAAAGTATACTTAACACAATAGATACGTTTAATGTGTTTACCTGTGAATCCGTGAAAGAGTGGCATGATGTTTTTCAATAATGTCAATCTCATTGCGAGTTCGTTCAATTTTTCTGTTAGTTTTGATAGGACTCATACCTTAAAGCAATACGTTCTTGTTTTTAAATACTACGCTCCGCTTTATACCCAAAATATTCCACTCTAATAACCAGACCTTTGTGATGATTATTACCAATATGAGACCCTTCACATGAAATATAGCGGTAAAAAATTATTAATAGGGAATCCCGATGAAATTTTCATTTTTACAACATGCTTTTTTAAGCATATTACTTTCAGTTTTTTGTTTAGCTAATGTAGCTAAAGCAGGACTACTAGATGCAGAGGCATATAATAGTAATAGCGCTAACAGTATGTACTGGACAAACAATGATTTAGGTCTAGATATAATGCGCTTGTCTTATAGTGATGTGTTGAACCCAACCGGGCAGCAAGCATCCAAGAATGATGTTGATAATTGGCTAGCCTTGAACCAGGAATGGCAATGGTCAAATGAGTCACAGTTAAAAGAAGTTTATGGATGGTTTGATACAGATTCAGGGGTAATAAATTCTAATGGTTGGACAGCTAAACAAGGCCTTGGTAGTTCTTTGTTTTTTGAACTTATGGGGGTCGCAAATATACATGCTAATTATAAGAATGGCCGCCTTGATTCAAAAGCAACTTGGTTTATGCATTCAGATCCGTCGGTTTCTAATATCCCTGATTTTCACGGAATAGCTCAAGTAGCAGATTATTGTGATAGCCAATCAGAGTGCTATATAGGCTCATCGCTAACGTATAGTGATGGCTGGCATAACGCAAGTTATGTTTACACGGGAAATGTTTTTAATTTGGAGCATGCATACTACCAGTATGCAAACGCTGCTCTACTGGTTCGCAAGGTAAATGTCCCTGAGCCATCCAGCATAGCTATTTTTGCATTAAGCTTTTTAGCGCTAACAACTCGCAAGTCAAAAAAACTAAAACATTTCAAAGGGAAATATAATGAGTTATAAACTTATAAAAACAACACTAGTTAGCCTGATGTTGTCTGCTAGCTGTATGGCCAGTGCAGGGCTAATTTATGATAATGGTGAAGCAGAATCTGGTGCAACTAGCAGCTGGTATAGTAGTGAGATACAAGGTTGGCGAGTTTATGATGATTTTGTTTTAACTCAAGACAGTAATATTACCAATGTGTTTTTTAGCATGGGGCTTACAAAAAACACCGGCCCTTTTGATGGTGAGTTTTCATTTAGCATTTTTAATTATCTAGAAGGTTCAGGTGTCGGTAACCAAGTATATACAAAAACACTTAGCTCACCTGATTATAGCGCTAATCTAAACAGCGATGTAATTATGGATCTAGAAGCAATAGCTTACGATGTTCAATTTGCTATAGATCCACTTACATTAATATCAGGAAGATATGAACTTAGTTTTTACGGCATCAACATGGACTTTAGACAAACCAATGTTGGTTCAGGCAATGGTTTCTATCAAAACAACTCATCAAGAGGGTTAGCCAGACCGAATGCAGACACACCATTTCAGCTATATGGCACAACAACACCTGTTCCTGAACCTACAACACTGGCTATCTTTGCATTAGGCGCCATTGGCTTAGCGTCACGACGGTTTAACAAGCAAGTTAAACCTGCTGCTTTATAAAAATTTAAGCGGCAATCGCATGACTGCCGCTTTCTCTTCTATTCACTGATAAACCTACGTTTTTAACTTTGCCAGATTACCGCGTATTTCCTAATTAAATTCAAAAGCTGGAGTGTTTATGACATATATTTTGAGGTTGCTACCTTTACGATTTTATTTGAGTCAAAACCAGAAAGCTAATTACCCTAAAAATATAATACATATATTACCAAGCTTTACGGCTGTATTAGCCATAGTCATATCACTTTTTTTAAGTGGTTGTGGCGGGAGTGGTACTTTAGATAAAGAACAACCTAGCCCTGTACCTACCCCACTAACAATTAATGCGGGCTCAGATCAAACAGTCTTCGCAAATACCACTGTAACTTTATCAGGCTCAACTAGCAGTAATAACATTAGCAGTTACCTGTGGACACAAACGTCAGGCACAGCCGTTACACTCACTAATGCCAATAGTGCTACAACAAGCTTTACCAGCCCCATGGTTAGCGTAAACCAAGTACTTATTTTTCAATTGAAAGTAACTGATGATGCCAATAACACAGCGACAGATTCGGTATCAATCACAGTTAAACCTAAAGAAAATGCTGCTCTTACAGCCAATGCAGGAGTTGACCAAACGATTGCTGAAAACTCGACGGTAACTTTATCAGGAACGACTAATAGTAAAAACACCAGCAGTTATCTGTGGACACAAACGTCAGGCGCAGCAGTTACATTCACTAATGCCAATAGCGCTACAACAAGTTTTACCAGCCCCAGTGTTAGCGAAAACGAAGTACTGGTTTTTCAATTTCAGGTAACTAAAGACACCGATGATGTTGCAACGGACAGCATATCAATAACGGTTCAACCATCGCCAACAAACAATGAAAATACGCTTTATGTTGCCCCTAATGGTGAGAATAATAATGCCGGCACTATCGAGTCTCCTTTAAAAACCTTTGAGGGAGCACGTAATAAAGTCAGAACGCTTATTAGTGATCATCAAAATATCACTGTCTACTTTAGAGCTGGCACTTACCAATTCGATAATACTGTCATACTTGGTCCGCAAGATAGCGGCTCAGCAAATCAATCTATTTCTTACAAGGGCTATCTCCAAGAAAAAGCAATATTTACCTCGTTAGTAAAACTAACAAATTGGACAAGCTATAGCGGCAATGTTATGCAAGTTGCTTTACCCGCAGGCATAACACATACCCGTTATTTACATGATGAAAGTGAAACTTGATTAAAGCGCTCATCAACTGAGTTTTTCCGACCTGATTTCATTGCGCCCTGTGGCGGTGCAGAGTGCGAACATTGGGAGCCAGGTGCGCCACAACAGCGAAAAACCTACACCACTTATCCGCAAAATTTTGCAATGCCAGATATAACTAGGGCTTCCCAGTATGATCTAAGAACAAGTATGACAGCTTGGAACGCACAAGTTTTACCGGTCACCAGTATAAATTCTTCAACTAGAAGAATGAGTGTCGGTACACCAAGTCATTATTCTTTGGTTGATGGTATCGACGACTTAAGAACTGAAGTGTGGTTACTTAATAGTATTGAAGGTATAAACAAGCCGGGTGAGTGGGCGAGCCTTGATGGCAAAATATACTTCTATCCTGTGAGCGGCACTGATGACATATATGTACCAAGGCTACAAGAATTGATCCGAATTGATGCTGGCGGTGATGGTAATATGTGGCAAGGTACACCAGTGCAAAATATTCACTTTTCCGATATTACCTTTACTGGTACTGACTATAGAATATCTGAAGCTGCCGATGTGATGGCCCAACATGATTGGCAAATGGTTGATGTACCTGAAGGTTTGATAAGGCTGCGCAATGTCAGCAACATTTCAATCAAAAACAGTATTTTTACCAAAGCTGGTTCTGATGCCATTCGTTTAGACCGCTATGCACAAAATGTAGTTATTGATAATTGTGAATTCAGTTATTTAGGCAAAGGTGCTGTTTTGATGAGTGGCCGTGGCCCAGGTTATGGCGATGTTAACAATCATAACAGCATATCTAATAGCCGATTCAAGCAAACTTCAAGAATAAAGTGGGATGCTGCAGCCGTTCATATTGATCAATCATCCGCTAATACCATTAAACAAAATTTCTTTGAAGATATTCCACTGTCCGCCATTATTGTCAGCGGTAACCGAGAAGGCAATATTGCCGAACGCTCGGCAGATCCAATTAACCGAGATTTCCACTTTGCCGAAATTCGTCCCGATTTAATTGATAACTGGCAGGGCTCCTCTGCAGAATTCTACGATCACGATAACCTAGTTGAAGAAAACACTTTCCGTGCTGTGCATATTGGTACACCTGAAATGATCCCTGCAGTAAGCGCTACTGCACCAGGTTTTACCAACGGTATGATATACACCACAGGTCGAAAAAAAGGTGCGACAGATACTTTTAGGAAAAACTATTTCTATGATGTCGACGCGCAACCCACCTTTTCACATACTTGGGTGATTTTAGGTGATGGTCACGAAGACTATCTAGACTTTCACCAAAACATGGTATTTAACTTATCGCAAACTAATGGTTTTGAAGATCCACCTATGATGAGCAATAACTGTAACCTTACTGGTGGTTGTCGTGCCAATGCCAATATTAAATTCCAGTCAACTTACTCAAGTATGGAATGTGATGTTTGTCAAAATACTGCCTATGACGGCAATGTCGACTTTGATGTTGGTACACCTTCAGGGCAAGCTAAATACCTACCAGAATATCAAGAAATGTGGTCATTATTGTGCCCAGGCATATTACCTGCACCTAAAAGTGGTGATTTGAAGGGAGCCAATGAAATTCAAAGGAATCTAGCTAATGAAATAATAAAATTAGGTGGTATTGTCCCTAGCTGTCTATAGCTATATATTCTTGTGCTAATAAGTACCTATGTTGATAAACAAAAGGTCACTTCTAGCACAGCTCTAGGAGTAAACGATGAGTGATTAGCTAAAATCTCCCCCAAAAGAAAATAATATTTTAGATGAAGAGACAAAGATTACTCAAAAATGGATGGAATTTCAAAAAATCAGAAGAGAGAAACGAGCTAAAGCATTGCACAAATTACTTAATAGTAAAGAGATGCATAATTTAAATAAATAATCCGTGACCACTGCAATGTAAAGGTATTAAATTTATAGCATAGATAATTGGACTCCCTCACTTCCTGAGAAGTGAGGTAATATCATCGTTTCCAATCAAAAATATTAAAATAGTACTTAACCAGAATAATTCTATCATTCTGGTTAAGTAAACCCAGGCCTGTTGATGATGTCACCCAACAACTGTTGGAGGATAAAGCTAAAACATTGTGGAATAGCTCTGGTCAATTAGAAATGAAAAAACTCAAATGTCTCGGCCGAATTTTTTGATGCAATAACAATCCTAGCTTAAAAAATTGTTTCTTTGATAATTAAATTCTTCGGTAGTCGCGTTTACTTAGCACACACTTTTCAAATTTAATATTTTCAATTTTTCCCTGTGGTGAACTGCTGTACCTATCCTCCAAACGGAAATTTCCATTTTATACCCTTATTATTCCACTTAAATCCTTAGCCTTTGAGTAAGTCTTAGGCGTATGAGAATGTAACTGTATATAAATGGATGATTGTTAAAACTGTTCTACTTCAAATACAAAATAAGGGCTGTCTTAACCTATTCAAAAGCGAGGTATAAATACTATGAAGCTGTCTCAACTAACCCAGTTATTATCGCAGTACGCAGTCTCAACAGTGATTGTGTTTACTATTGTTGGCTGCGGAGGCGAAAGTGGTGGAACAGAGTCCAAACCCCAATCTCAGAATGTAGCGCCTGTCATTGACAGTTTGATTGCTACTCCTGATGAAGCGTTTAATGGCGAGACCTTAGCTATTCTAGCAACGGCAACTGATTCAGATAATGATAACCTGACTTATGATTTTTCAACTAATTTAGGTGATATCTCTGAAACTGGTGGTAGTGCATCGGTAGTCTGTGAAGATGGATTAACTACAATTAACCTATTGGTCACCGATGGACGCGGGGGAGACGTCTCAGGCTCAATCGGTGTTACATGTAATATAGTTGCAGATAAAATTGCAGATAAAATAGCTGACAATTTAGGTTTAACTAACTTGGTTGAAGGCGGTAGTGTTTCTGGTGAAGAAATCGATTTTACGGGAACAACTGTTGATGGAACCGTGTTGGCAATTGCTTATGATTCACCTGTAGATTTTTCAAATCACAATGATGTGACTGCACGAGGGATTTCTGGCACAGCTCAACGAGTTTTATCAATTGCAAGAACAACTGACAATAGTTCACTGCCGACAACTTTTCCTCCAGCGCAAGACTTAATGATAATAACCAGCACCTCGAATAATCAAGCAGTCAATTCAATGCTGCAGTCTAATGGTGGAGGCGATGCCTCGGATATTTGTGTTTCGATTACTGCTAATGAAACATCGGACGGGAACATTGACAATATTAATCAAACAGGTAGTTACACTTTCCAAGGTAGAGATTTAATTGCTTCAACTTTGAATTTTGAATATGGTCAATATGTCTTTGCTTTAAGTGATAATGGCTCTGTAGATTTATCAACACTAGCCAACCAAGTTTATGCCAATATTGGAGCTGGAGTTGAAGTCCTATTAAATGGTAAGGAAATGAATTCCGATAATGTACTAAATGATGTTTGTGATACCAAAGTTTTGATTAATCCGTTTACTAATACTGTTCCTGAGATTTTTATTGACTCGGTTGTTTACTCAGCAACTTTAGCTGATGGAATAACAGCGAGAGACATCGGCGGTGTTTCAATTTCTTTTACTTCAACCGATGTAAATGAAAGTGCTGCAACTCTGACAACTGTAGGAACAATCTCATCAGCTTTACTAAATGTTTCAACGGACTTAACTTCGAACAATGGAAAACTTGAAGGTTCTTTATTATCTTTAGCTGGTGCAAGCGATGCTGTTATTTCATTAAGCGTTACTGATAGTGATGGTGGTAGTGATGATGCGCCACAATCAATTGGCATCGTTGATTTGAATGATGCACCAGTATGTAGTCCTGTTTCGCTAACACAGGATTATGCCAATGGAGATAGCAATGGCACAGTGGAATTAATCGACAGTAAGAATTGTTTGGACGGAGAAGGTGATTCTTTTAGTCTCGAAAACAACTTGTTGGATACAAATGTAGAAGGATCATATTCGCAAACTGTCAGAGTTAAGGATAGTTTTAATTCGATTTCTCATTACACAATTACTGGAACAATTTCTACTCCAGCATCGTCTTTTGATTATGTGCTTGCGCCTTTAACATTTAATATTTCTTTCGCCGTTGACAGCTGCTCAAATTACTCTGATGGTTCATATACGCTTGCAACTTGGAAAACCAATGCGGATCTAGCTTCAATTGTTTCTCTTTGTGGAACTCAATCTGCCCCTTGCTTTACACAATATAAAGTTGAATCTGGCCAGCATATTTCAGTAATAGATGGTTCACTTATGCCACCATACTTTGGGTTTTGGCAAGGAACGCCACTATATACGGTAGGGAAATCTGTAATGGTCAGAAACGATATTAGTTTTTTGTTTGAGCAACAAGCTGCTGGATATCCTGTGTGCGGTAAAAAAGTAAATTAAACAGTGTTATCTGAATATGTAAGCGCGATGTAAAGGAATTAACTTGTTATCACTCAGGTACGTTCTGCCAACTCCAAATAAAAGGGTGTTTTTATGAGGTTTTGATGTGTTAAGTAACTGATTTTTATGGTGTGTTTTTATTTTTTTATTGAGTGTTGATTACTGAGGTGGTGTGGTCGATAATGAAGATTACATTATTGATTTTCCTATAGCCAATGCTGGTGCTGACCAAGTTTGTACAGGGTCATTTGTTGGTTACGTTAAACGGTAGCGGCACGCCAGGTGCTGGCACAATTAGTAGTTATAGTTGGTTGCAAACGTCTGGTACTAGTCAGCGCTGTCTCTACAACTGCCACCTTAACTAGTCCTGATATTACTAGTCGTGAGGTATTGGTATTTCAGTTTGAAGTAGCTGACAATGAAAATCAAACGGTAAATGATAGTGTTTCAATCACGGTTAATCCGCTGCAAAGTAATACTTATACCCTCATAATTTTCCTTCTATTTATCTGACTTAAGTCTCTAACCATTTTAATACCTACTTATTCCACTTTAATCCTTAGCCTTAGTTGTGCTGTTTATCTTGTGTGAAACTGTCATTAAGTCAAATGAGTTAATTGGGTAATGTATGTCATCACACAGAAGCATATCAATAGTGTTGTTTGTAATTTATTCAACAATATCAATGAGTAGCTTTGCTACTCAGCAGTCAAATCAAAATAACACCCTTAATAAGCAAATAGAATCAGTCTCAAAAGACTGGTTGTCTAATGCCCAACAACAAATCGCTAAACAGGAATACTATATCTCCAAATCCTCAAAGGGTATTCAGGCAGTTAACCGACAACATAATTTACGCAGCTACTTTAGTAAAAATGGCGTAAGTATTGAACCGAGAACAGACGATCTTACAAAGCCTATGCTTACCATGCAATTTGGTGGCATGTCTCGTATCACATCAGACAAAGATAATACCAGCAACTCATTTAGCTCAGCAAAAATAGCCAAAGAAATCCACTTTGATAAAAACCAAGTAACGCTTACTCATGATAATGGCATCGAAGAATGGTATATAAATGATGAAAAAGGCCTAGAACATGGCTTTAATGTAAAGCAGCGTCTTGAAGGTCAAGGTGAGTTAAGTTTTATTATAAATGTTGCTGAAGCCTCTGTTGTACAAAATGGCAAAGACATTCAAGTAAAACTGCCCGATGGCGGTTTTTTAGATTATAAAAAATTGGTCGTACTAGATAATAATCAACAGCTTATCGCCGCCAATATGCATAAGTTATCAGCGCAACAAATTCAAATTACCTTTGATGATAGCCAAGCTGTATATCCTTTAGTGGTTGACCCAATATTATCAAATACACTTGATACACAACTAGAGGTTAATCAAGCAGATGCTTCGTTTGGAGCTAGTATTGCCAGTGGTGGCGATATTAATAACGATGGTTATGATGATCTCATTGTTGGAGCACCTTTGTATGATAATGGCACGGTAGATGAAGGTGCTGTTTTTATATTTCATGGCAGTGCCGCAGGATTAAGTACAACGCCAGATGCTTTACTTGAGAATAATATTGCCTCCACAGGTTTTGGTGAAAGCGTTGTCATAGCAGGAGATGTTAATGGTGATACTTATGATGATGTTGTCGTAGGGGCGAGTCGGTACAGTAATGGTGAAACGAAAGAAGGCGCTGTTTATGTGTATTATGGCGGGCAGTTGGGTATTACTACAACACCTGCAATCATTCTTGAGAGTAATAACTCAGGGCCTAACAATTTTGGAGCTAGATTCGGAGAACACATTGCGACTGGTAACATTAATAATGACGCTTGGGGCGATATTATCGTGGCTGCATCTAGCTATTCCAATGGGCAAAATTATGAAGGAGCTGCTTTTATTTATCATGGCAGTAGTACAGGTTTTAGTGCAACACCAACATTAATAATCGAAGGTAATCAGGCTGATGGCTACTTTACTTATGGTCTTTCAAGTATCGGAGATGTCAATAACGATGGCTATGATGATGTGCTTGTTGCAACGGACGAATATGACCTTGAAGTGGGGGGGGTGCTTGAAATAGAAGCTGACCTTGCCATTATTTATTATGGTAGTGCCAGTGGTTTAAATGCAACTCAGTTTACCGCATTAATGGAAGGAGGAAGTAATGCTAGTTTTGGTAGTGATGCTGCAAGTGCCGGTGATGTAAATGGTGATGGTATTAGTGACCTTATAATAGGTGCAGCAAGGTATTCTAATGGTCAAAACGTTGAGGGTGCTGTCTTTATATATCATGGTAATGTAAATGGAATTAGTACCACTTACAACTCTGTAATTGAAGGGGATGTAACAAGTCTCTATTTAGGTACGGAGGTGTCAAGCGCGGGTGATATTAATAAAGACGGTTATAGTGATATTGTACTAGGTTCCACTTATCATACTAATGGTGAGAGTTACGAAGGCGCTATTTATATTTATTACGGTAGTGCCTCAGGAGTCGATACCACGCAGGTTAAAAGCTTTGAGAGTAATAACATTCACGCTCGATTTGGAGGGAGTATAACTTCGGGTGATGTCAATGGTGATGGCTTTAGTGATGTTATCGCCTCAGCCGCTGGCTATACCAACGGTGAATCTAAAGAAGGTGCTGTTTTCGTTTATTATGGTGGTTTTGGCGATCCACTCGAAGGCGAACAAGCAGATGCCTGGTTTGGACAAAGTGTATCCAGCGCAGGCGATGTCAATAATGATGGTTATGATGATGTCATTATTGGTGCCAAAAATTTTGATAACGGAGAAACCGATGAAGGTGTCGCCTTTGTTATTTTAGGCAGTGCCACTGGTTTAAGTTCAAGCGTTGTGAGCGTGCTAGAAAATAACATCGCGGGATCAGCTTTTGGTAGCAGCGTTGCCAGTGCCGGTGATGTAAATAACGATGGTTATGATGATGTTATTGTAGGTGCTGAAGGCTATGATATGTTTGGCAAAAACAATGTTGGTGCGGCGTATATCTTCCATGGTAGTGCCAGCGGCATTAATACCAGCTTTGCGACTAAAATGGTGGGTACTAGTGCCTCAGCCTATTTTGGTGGAAATGTTAGTAGCGCAGGTGATGTCAATAACGACGGTTATGATGATGTGGTTATTGCTGCAGAATATTACTCTTTTTCTCTATATGAGGCTGGTGCTGTTTATGTTTATCATGGCAGTGCTTCGGGTATTAATAACAGCGCGGCATTAACCATTGAAGGTGATGAAGCCGAGGCACATTTTGGCAATAGTATAGCCAGTGCAGGGGATGTTAATAATGATGGTTTCGCAGATATCATCATCGGTGCCAGTTATTACGATGGCCTGAGCTCCGATAGTGGTATTGCCAATATTTACCATGGCAGTGTCACGGGTATTAATGCAACGCCGGCCATTCAGTTAAGTGTTAATCAGAGTAGTGCTCAATTTGGTTTAAGTGTTTCCAGCGCGGGAGATGTAAATAACGACGGTTACAGTGATGTTGTTGTCGCCTCAGGGGTGAATACGTATATTTATCATGGTTCAAGTAATGGTATTAGTAGTAATACCCCTAATTTACAAATCACAGGAGGTAGAGCTGTAGCCAGTACCGGCGATGTTAATAGCGATGGTTATAGCGATATTATTGTCGGAGACTGGTCGTATGGTAATGGTGAAGCGTTTGAAGGACATTTTTCGGTTTATCACGGAAGTATTAGTGGTATACGTTCAACTGTTAAGCAGCAAGTAGAAAGTAACCATGCTTACGCTAGACTGGGCTGGGATGTTGCCAGTGCTGGTGATATTAATGGCGATAACATTAGTGACTTTATCGTCGGCGCTTATCATTATAGTAATGGTCAAAATAAAGAAGGTAAGTCGTTTGTTTATAACGGGACTGCAAGAGTTTATGTTGATACCGATGGTGATGGTGTTGATGACGCCGACGATGCATTTCCTAATGATGCTACAGAAACGTTAGACAGTGATTGGGACGGTGTTGGTAACAATGCCGATGCCTTTCCTAATGACCCAACAGAAACATTAGATACAGATACAGATGGCACAGGTAACAATGCCGATACCGATGATGACAATGATGGCGTTTTAGATAGTGCAGATGCCTTTCCGCTTGATGCAGCAGAATCAGTCGATACTGATGGTGATGGTACAGGTAACAATGCCGATACCGATGATGACAATGACGGGTTTTTAGATGTTGGCGATGTATTCCCGCTTGATGTAACTGAATGGGCAGATAACGATGGTGATAGCGCTGGTAATAATAGCGACCCCGATGATGATAATGATGGCGTACTTGATGGCCTAGATGCTTTTCCTTTTGATGCGACTGAATCAGTTGATACAGACGGTGATGGCATTGGCGATAATGCCGATGCTGCGCCTACGGTATCAAATATCACAGCCTCATATAGCTTTAATACAGATTTAAATGATACAGCAACAAACTACCATGGGACGAGTATCGGTGGTACTTCGCTTACTTATGCAGCGCAGTATGGCTATCAATTTGGTGTATTTAGCACGAATTCTTTCGCCGAATTACCACTAACGTTAAGCCAGAATATATCAACAGAGGGAAGTTTTAGAGCCGACTTTACTTTTAGAAAAGCCAGCACCAACGGTGTTAATAATGCGGTGTTATTTTCTTTAGCCCAAACCGCTGGCGCATTTTGGCAAGCAGGCGGTGTATCTTTATTGTTAAGTAATAATACCCTGGTACTAGCCTACAACGACGGTGTTGCCCCTGGTAATAATGCCTATCATTCACTGTCGACAATCAATGTCGCGCAGTGGAACACCGTTAGCCTTATCTTGGATGCTAACTTGGGTGTTTGGAAAGTGATTGTTAATAATCAATCTTTCTCAGGCACAATAGAATCAAATCAGTCCTTAAGTACTTTAAAAGCAGTATTGGGTGCCAACAAAGTAAATATAGGTGGTTCAGCAGGCATACAACCAACTGGGTTTGATGGCAGCTTTGAGCTTGATAATTTAAAAATTTACTCGCCTTCGCCAATTAATGCCTCACTAATTAAGAATGCTTTCACTGCGATGAAAGATCACATAACAGGAACTACACCTTTAACTAACCTAGAGCTAGAAACACATTTCAAAACGATTAGTGATAATTATCAATTAAATGATCTGAGCACATACCAAGCTGAACTGTATTCGTTTACCTCGGCTTATGAAACAGCCTATGCTCCGCTATATCAAGATGGTGTTACTCATCTGTTTGATAATATGCCAGTACTAGGGCGAACTTTACAGCTTGCACAATCACACATATTTAATACCCAATATTCAGCAAGTAATGTTGCCAATATGAGTGGTGTTATTTTTGAGCACTCAGAAGTGATTCCAGGCGCGGTATCATCAAATACAGTGCGTGTAAATAATGCTATTGCCAATGTAAATGGCTCTTATGCAACAGATATCGCAGCAGAAGTACATGATCAAACGTTTGTTGTTAGACCTACAGGTTATTATGCTGCACCGGGAGATTTGGTAACAATTACCATTCCTGCTAGTGCTGCGAGTAAAGGGTTATCAGTTATAACGGGCGTACATTTTAGAGATATGGATTACAGCGCAATAGGTGCAATAAATCGTTTTCCCGATATTTCCAATGAGTTCTCATTAACCAGTACAACAATACAAGTTGCCAACCCGTTCGGTGGTGGTATTTACCTTAAAGTACCTGATGGTACAAGTGTTGGTTGGTTTGATATGACGATCACCAATGCGGTTAAATCGCCTTATTTTTCATATCGTTCAGGTAAGCAAACTTCCGTATCCGACTGGCTTGCAGACGTTGCTAATACAGGCGCACCTTGGGCTGATTTTGAATCAGATAAATTTATGTTCACCATACCCGTTTCATATTTGGTAAACGTGTCAAACCCAGACGCCATAATGGCAAGATGGGATGCGATTTTAGATAGCTGGAATGTTATTGGTGGACGTCCAACAACAAGAGCAAGAGCCGAGTTTTATACCTTAGACACACGCTTGGTTACTCCTGCTTATGGCGCTGGTTACCCTATGGTTATTCCATTAAGTGAAGCGAGCGCTGTAAATGGTGCAGGCTGGAATCCGCTAAATGTAGTAACTGCGCCACCGCATGCAACTCTCTCTCATGAAATGGGCCATAACCAATTGCACCCAACATTAACAATGGGCACACCATATGACCAATGCCATGCAATAGAAGCTGAAACGGTAAACCATACGCTGGCGCTTGCAACAAATAATTTAGTGTATGGAATGACAATCGATGATGCTTTTAGATCATCATATTCAGGCAAAGTTACCTCTGATGAGGCAGCATTTGATTGGATTATAACCAATAATTTCAGAAATAACTTACCTATGGCTTACGACAACTCTGTTCCTATGCCAGATCAAGATATGCTCAAATATCAATTTAGAGGTTGGGCTAAGTATAAAGATATTGCCAAATTATTTGGCTTTGCCACAGGTATTGGCAAGGTTAATGGTGAGTTTTATACCGCAGGACAACAACAAGCGAGTTTCGCTTGTCCAAGTCGCCCTTATGTGGTTGCACGTGATGAGTACATTAAGAAAGCCAGTGCCGCATTAGGTGTAAATATGGCACCATTATTCCATTTTTGGGGAATAGTGCCGTCATCGGCAACAATTACAGAGCTAGCGACTAATTACCCTATTACAACTAACCCTGTTGCAACACAAAAAATTGCCGACTTAATTGTGTATTACAAAGATAGTGTTGCCCCTAAAAACATTACTGAATACACAACTCGTCATAACCAAATGTATAGCAAAATGGGTTATCAGCAGCCGCGTTATGATGAATACATCACGCAATTTGATTCGATCTTTGCTCAGAATATTCAAAACCAGTTTACCCATATTTTAACACAATATGGATTGTTAGATGCAGATAGCGATGGTGTGATAGATGCCTATGATGCATTTCCAACTGACCCAAGTGAATCTAAAGACAGTGATAATGATGGTGTAGGCGATAATGCCGACGTCTTCCCTAATGATGCAACTGAAACTGTAGATACCGACGGTGATGGCACGGGTAACAACGCAGATACTGATGATGATAATGATGGTGTGTCGGATTCGTCAGATGCGTTCCCACTTGATGCAACTGAATCTGTAGATACCGATGGTGATGGTATAGGTAATAATGCTGATACTGACGATGATAATGATGGTGTACTGGATATTAATGATCAAGCGCCTTTGAATCCTAGCAAATATGATCTGACAAACCCCGTTATAGTAGCGCCAAATAGCATCGCAGTTGCGGCTGTGGATGTTAATGGCACATCAGCAACAGAAAGTTCGATAAGTGTTTTCCTCGCTTCAGCTAACGGTAGCGACGATGTTGATACGAGTGTGACGGTAACAAATGATGCACCAAGTGTTTTTCCACTAGGTGTAACAACGGTGACATTCTCAGCGGTGGATGCTGCGGGCAATACTGGCAGTGCAACCGCCATAGTTACCGTGAGCGACCTCAGTGTGCCTGTTATCACTTTAGTTGGTAATACATCGATGACGTTAAACTTACATGCAAGTTTCACTGAGCCTGGATATAGCGCAACAGATAATATTGACGGTGATATCACATCGAATGTCGTGGTGACAGGTGTGGTAAATACAGTAAGCGTGGGGACTTATACATTATCGTATGCGGTCGTGGATACGGCAGGAAATATCGCGTTAATACAAACACGTCAAGTGACGGTACAAGATGCGTCTGCACCAGTCATTGTAGCGCCGAATAACATTACGGTTGCGGCAGTGGATGCTAATGGCACACCAGCAACCGAAGCGGCAATCGCAACCTTCTTATCCTCTGCTAACGGCAGCGATGATGTAGATAGCAATGTCGTTGTAGCTCACAATGCCCCCAATGTTTTCCCTATGGGTGTTACGACAGTGACCTTCACTGCAACCGATGCTGCAGGCAATACGGGCAGTGCAACCGCCAAAGTTACCGTGAGCGACCTCAGTGTGCCTGTTATCACTTTAGTTGGTAACACATCGATGACGGTAAACTTAAATGCAAGTTTCACTGATCCGGGGTATATAGCAACCGATAATGTTGACGGTGATATCACCTCGAAAGTTGTGGTGACAGGGACGGTGAATACAGCAAGCTTGGGCACTTATACTTTATCATATTCTGTCGTGGATACGGCAGGAAATAATGCGTTAATTGCAATACGTCAAGTGACAGTACAAGATGCGTCTGCCCCCGTCATTGTAGCGCCGAATAACATTACGGTTGCGGCAGAGGATGCTAATGGCACACCAGCAACCGAAGCGGCAATCGCAACCTTCTTATCCTCTGCTAACGGCAGCGATGATGTAGATAGCAATGTCGTTGTAGCTCACGATGCCCCCAATGTTTTCCCTATGGGTGTTACGACAGTGACCTTCACTGCAACCGATGCTGCGGGCAATACGGGCAGTGCAACCGCCATAGTTACCGTGAGCGACCTCAGTGTGCCTGTTATCACTTTAGTTGGTAACACATCGATGACGTTAAACTTAAATGCAAGTTTCACTGAACCGGGGTATACAGCAACGGATAATGTCGACGGTGATATCACCTCGAATGTTGTGGTAACAGGGACGGTGAATACTGCAAACGTTGGAACTTATACCATTTCGTATGCAGTGGCGGACAGCGCAGGTAATAGTGCGGTAGGACAAACGCGGCAAGTGACAGTACAAGATGCGTCTGCCCCCGTCATTGTAGCGCCGAATAACATTACGGTTGCGGCAGTGGATGCTAATGGCACACCAGCAACAGAAAGTTCGATAAGTGTTTTCCTCGCTTCAGCTAACGGTAGCGACGATGTTGATACGAGTGTGACAATAACAAATGATGCACCGAGCAATTTCCCTATAGGTATTACAACAGTGACCTTTTCGGCGACGGACTTGGCCGGCAATACAGGCAGTGCAACCGCAATAGTTACAGTGAGCGACCAAAGTGTACCTGTTATAACTTTAGTTGGTGATACATCGATAGTATTAAGTCTAGGTGGTATATACAGTGAGCTTGGTTACACTGCTAATGATAATGTTGATGGTGATATCAGTGGGAAGGTTGTTATTACAGGTATGGTTGATACCTCAATGGCGGGAACTTATTCTTTAAGTTATAACGTTACAGATAATGCAAATAATGATGCTGCAACTCAAAGCCGACAAGTTACCATAGTAAAAAGCAATACTCATGACAGTGATGGTGACGGAGTGATTGATACTGAAGATGGCTTCCCTTTTGATGCAACAGAATCAGTAGATACAGATGGTGATGGCATTGGTAACAATACTGACACAGACGATGATAATGATAATGTTCCAGATACTTCTGATGGCTTCCCTTTAGATAGCGCAGAGTCGATAGATACTGACGGAGATGGTATTGGTAATAATGCAGATTCAGACGATGATAATGATGGACTCTTAGATGAAGATGATGATGACCCATTAACGCCTTATGTTGATACAAACGCACCAGAGTTTGGTGTGTTGGTGCAAGTTATTATTGAAGCAACGGGAGAGCTTACACAGGTATCACTTGTTGTTCCAGTTGTAATTGATGATTACGACATTGCGCCCGTTGTTGAATCTGATGTAGTGGAAAGCTTAGCGTTAGGGATTCATCAAGTCTTGTGGACGGCAACAGATAGTACTGGAAATCAAAGCAGTGCAACGCAAGAAGTTGTTATTAATGATACAACTCCGCCTTCATTTACTCTGCTTGAGCCATTAAAGATAAATGCACAAGGGCGATTGACCCAAATAAGTGAATTCATCAATGCTGAAGCCGTTGATTTAGTTGATGGTGACGTTGTGATTACCACTTTAGATGACACTCAATTAACGTCAGGTGCTCATTCACTCAACATGGTAGCAGTAGATAAAGCTGGTAACGAAACTCATAAAACATTGGAAGTGTCTATCTATCCTGCTGCTAGCCTGAGTTCAAGTCTTCAAGTAGAGGCTGGTGGTCGTTACAGTCAAAAACTAATCTTAAGTGGCAATGCACCCGATTACCCAGTGATAGTTGATTATCAAGTCGTTCATAATAGCCATGTTATTGATTCCTTAACTAGGTCAATTTCAGCAGGGACACAAGGTCAAATAGAGTTTTCCTTGCCCGATAATATTTCTGCTAGTGACGAATTATCGTTAATCCTAAGCACAGTAGAAAATGCTTATGTCAGTAGTGAACATCAAACACAATTAATTGTGATTGAAAATAATACGGCTCCATTACTTGAAGTAACACTAAGTCAAAGTGGTAATCAAGTTGGTGTGATTGACCCGGATAATGGGGTTGTAACAATGACGGCGACTATTAATGATGTGAACCAATTAGATGAACATGCTATTGAATGGCTCGTTGTTGATAATGAATTTATAGATGAGCGTATCGATAATGATGAATTCACTTTGGAATTTGATCCAAGCACATTAACAGAAGGCGCTTACTCGGTGGAAATTACCGCAACAGAACGTAATACCGGTGATGCTTTATCTGTTGTACAAATATCACATTTCGTTGTCGAACAATTAATAACACTTGATAGCAAGAATGATAGTGATGGTGATGGCATTTCTGATAGTGATGAAGGGTATAGTGATGCGGATGGTGATGGTATTGTTGATTACCTTGATAATGACAGCAACACCACACGATTACCCACAATATCAGGTAATGAGCCCATGCAAACAACGGCTGGTTTAAGTATGTCGTTAGGGACTTTAGTCTCAATGCAAGGTACATCAAGCAATAATGCAGGCTTGACTCTCGATAGGTTAGCTCAGTTTGTTGATAGTAATGCAGCGGATACGGAAGATAATCATTTTGTTTTAGATAGACCTTTATACAATTTTGTTATTGATGGTTTATCACAGCAAGGTGAATCTGTTGTAGTTGTTATTCCGCTTGAAGAGGGGGCTGCATTACCAGCTGGTGGCGTTTATCGTAAATATAATACGATTAACGGTTGGTACACTTTTGTGGAGGATGCCAAAAATAGTGTGAGATCAGCAAAGGTTGATAGTAATGGTAATTGTCCGTTAGCTTATGACACAAGTTATGAGTTTGGTTTAAGTGAGGGAAGTAACTGTATTCAATTAATTATAGAAGATGGAGGTCCTAACGATGCTGATTTTATCGCTAATGGCTCAGTGGAGGACCCTGGAACCATAGCATTTGAAATGCAAAACCATGCGCCTGTGATTAACTTACCTACAAGCTATGAAATTGATGAAGAAACTAAACTTACCCTTGACGCATCCAATACAAGTGATGCTGAAGGAGACGACCTAATTTACAGTTGGCTGCAATTGTCAGGCTCTCCTGTAATGTTAAGTGGCACAATGGGCGCACAACTTGCCTTTACGACTCCTTCAGTTTCAGTCGATGAGCTATTAATTTTTGAGCTCACTGTTGATGATGGGAGAGACAGCGTGACAACAACTACGACGGTTTCTGTAAGACAAGTAAATAAAGCCCCAGTCGTTAGTATTAAAAGTCATGCTGAAAGTGCAGAAGAAAATAGTACCATCACGCTTATTTCACAAGGAAGTGATGCAGATGGAGATACATTGATATATCAATGGGAGCAACTATCAGGGCCTAGTATCACTTTTGATGAGGTAAATACTGCCCAGGTTTCAATTGACTTACCCCCGGTAGACATAGATGAGGTTGTTGTGATGCAAATAACGGTCAGCGATGGTTATGTATCATCGAGTAGTTCAACAACCTTTATTGTGAGTAATAAAGTGGAAGTAATTGTCATAACGCCAGTAAAAGAGAAATCAAAAAGTGGTGGTAGTATGGCTTGGTTATTTGTATTTATCCTGACACTTTGGTTAAGAAAAACTGCTTTAGTTCGACATGCCGCGTAATGATTTTCGAGCGCTCAATGGCAGGCTCTTGAGCGCTTCTCTTAATGGACACTGTGGAGTTGATGAAATGAATACACCGTTATTACTTAATTGCCGAGAGCATCCATATTTTAATCTTGTTGTTGAAAACCTATTAGATAACAATATTGATCTTGATCTTATGAAAAAAGCTAGAAATTCAAAACTGGTTCACAATGAATCACAGGCGCAAGCGTTGTATGTTATTTTTAAATTACAGACCTTGAATACGAATGTTTTGTATGGATAACAAAATTGAAAGTATTAAAAAAAGGTATAAAAGCTATTACGGTGAAGACGAACTTTATTCGGTGTTTAGAGAGATACTAGGCGAGAACGGTCTTGATATAGAAATTAAAGAAAATATTCTAGAGTATATTATTGCAAAGCATGACGTATTAGTGAAATGCCATCGATATTAGAATTGAGTTTACCAAATACCTTTTAAGCTAAGGCGGTGAGTGCCTTAACATCAATACTCTAAATTTATTTGGGTCTTGAATGATTCCAATTTACCCTTTCGGGGGATAACTACCTGAACGCAAAAATGTTCAATGAAATTTCAGCTTTAATGGATGTGATGTTTTAAATCAAAGCAGTAGCTATAGGCTCAAACTTTGTCTCAACTTTGAAGTGCAACAAAAGTAATTGTAACTCTATCTCGCTCTGGGGGTGAAAGCGCCATTAGAGTATATATACTAATGTCAGCTATTCTTGGAGATAGCTGACATAAGATTGAGGGTAGCTTTTACAATAAAAAGTTAGTAATTAAAATTCAGACGTCATGTCAGCTTTTTAGCGGTTAGAAGTCATAAGATAGTCTTTAATGCTAATGTCTGGTTAGCTTTAACTGTGCAGCAAAAAGTAAACATTATTCATTACAATTATCCTGCTAATAAAAGAGCTGAATCAATACATGTTTCTGATTAAATATGAAAGAAGTCGTTCATCAAATTCTTCATTTAGATGTGCCGGTGAATACCCCCGTTGATTCGAAAGTACTCTTGTGTTGCCAATAGTATAATCAACATTGTTATGCGTATGACCATGGACCCAAAGCACTGGGTAATGTTTCATCTCTATAATATCTTGCTCGAGATTTGATGCGTACGCCGGAGAGAGTTCACTCGTTTCATAACCTACAGGTATCGACTTTTTCGAGGGTGCATGATGGGTAATAACAACTGATTTTGAATGAGCTTTTTCAATCAACTCCATTTTAATAAACTGCAAACTTTGGATGTGCATTCGTGTTGTATCAGGGGGTGTTAATTTTCGATATTTCCCCCCCTGATTATATCTAATAAATTTATAATCGGTCATATCAAATTGTGCGGCTAACTGGCTATTATATTGCGTGTGATATAGTTTGAAATCAGTCCACAGTGTCGCGCCAACAAACAAAACATCATCAATAATCACTGAGCTATCCATCAGCAAGTGGATGTTGAGTTCATTGGCTTTCTCTTTTAATTGTTTATTCAGTTTTTGATAGTTATTTCTATAATATTCATGATTTCCGGGAACATATATAATCGGTTGCTTAAAATGCTCACGAGCCCAAATTAAGCCTTTTATACCGATATGAATATCACCAGCTAGAATCACAACATCTGCATGAGTAGCTTCTAGTGGGGGTACCCAATTTTCAAATTCACAATGCAAGTCTGAATAAATAGCCAACTTCATTTTTGGTATAGCTCTTTATGTTTGGCTAAACGATTTAACCAAAGCTGGTTAGAAAAACCCGTAGATTGATGAAGTCTCTCAATAAGAATGTCGCTAATATCAAGTTCGCCCTCTCTGAATTGAGTAAATTCATTCGCGGTTAAGTGCAGCATCTCTTGTGCACGAATATCTGATACTTGATGGGTTCTTTGCCATTTAACAAATAGGTTAGCAAACTGAAATTTTAAAGTATTAATCTTACTGTTTGATGTACCTGTAGTTGTTTGTAAAGTATAGAAATAAGCACTTCTACTTTGGCCGATACGAAGTGGTTTAGCATTGGCTTTAAGATATAAGTGACCTTCATCAATTAGTTCTACGGCACAGATTTTAATCTCTGATAAGTAATTTTCAATTGGTGCACAATTTATATTGTTCATGCCGCCATTACTTGCAATATACAGCTGATTTTCATCTTGGGTATCAATGCCAACTAATATCCAATCTGGGTGATTAGGTCGTAATAATCGCTTTGTAAATTGTTCAACGTTAAGCATGTTTACCTCAATTCACTTAGCCCTAAAGCGATGGATTCTTGTTTAAACTGCCCAAATATATTGACCACTTTTTCATATGAGCTAGTCAAAAAGTGTTCATCATCTGTTTCTCTGACTTCATCGCAGATTTCATGATCCATTACATTAATAAATTGACTGAATTTTAGCTCTAATTTTGAGGTGCTTTTTCTTGTATTATCGAACGTAAGTAGGCCAAGGTCCTTATCATCAATATCCTCTTGAGCAACAGTTTTCATGTTTTCAAACTTAACAACATCAGCTTCAAAAGGTACGTCTTGCTTAACACGGTAAGCATATTCCAAAAGCTTAGGCTCAGCGGGCATGTACATAACAGCCTCTTGATTCTTTGAGCCAGTCATTCTCAGTATTCGACCTAAAATCTGTCTAAAATGCATTTCAGTTTTGATATTAGTAAGATGGCAACAAACCTGTAAACGAGGGATATTCGTTCCTTCACTTATCATCCCTACGGAAATTATCCATTTGGATTGTGCATATCTAAATTGTTGAATAATGCTTGTTGGTTCACTTTCCCTGTATGTAACAACAACAGTTTCTTCGTTAAAGTTGGTTTTCATTAACGTTGATATTTGTCTTGCATGTTCAACAGATGACGCAACAATTAATCCTGCCGCGTCAGCGTTTGTCGCTCTAATTGAACTTAGTTTTTTCTGTGCTGAAGAAATTACGTATTTAATTACCGCTTCATTCTCAATAATCTCTTGATAAGGAATGATTGATTGCGATAATAGGCATTTAAAGCTGCTAAATTTTTTTGTCTCTTCGTCATCTAGAACAGAAATATTGTTATTATCAATCGCAATTATCTGAGGTACACGGCAAACTCCGTCTTGAATAGCCTCAGCAAGACCATAAACATAATCACATGCTATTTTGTTGCTAGGATGCATATAATTTGAAAGAACGATAGGGGCTGCATCTGAGCGCCAAGGAGTTCCTGTTAACGCCAATGTATATTTAGCTTTATCTTGAATGTTTAATATTATTTGTTCGCCCCATGCATTAGCATTATCAATAGTAGATCCAGCACAATGGTGGATCTCATCAAATATCACTAACACTCGATACCTATGAAATAACTGCCAAAAATTTTCATCAAGATACTGTAAACTTTGGTAGGTAAGAGAATGTCCTTTAGCCCCCAGTAAACCATCGAATCGTTCATTAATTCTCAACTGTAAACTATGACTGAAATCTTGAGAAACAATAGAGGAAGGTGAAAAACAAATAACTAAATCAATCAGATTGCTTTTTAATAATTGATCGGCTAATTCAGATGCCATCAAAGTTTTGCCTGCTCCAGGTGTTGCTAAGGCTAAAAAGTGGCTAATGCCACTTAGATATTGGTCCATTGCTAAATCGACACATTCTGTTTGCCACTTTCTTAGTTTCATTCTTTCTCTATCTTTTTATTTTCATTAATCAGGTTTTCTACCGCTTTTATTTTTCCAAGTAATCTAGAGTTATGTTCTCGAGCAGTATTATATTGAGGTTGCAAAAGTTCATGTAGGTTAGGAAATTCATTGAAAAGCTGTTTATATTCACCTGACTCTCCATAACTAATCAGTAATTCGCTTTTATATTGATTCAAACGTTCTAATAGAATTTTTTGAATGTTTTTTGATGGCAGATGAACTGTATCATCTGTATTTTCCTTATTGGTCTCTTCGCAAGTAATTGCATTTACATTAAAGAGTTCTGTTTTAATGAAAGTAGCAATTTCTTTCTTCTTTGAAACTGTTTTTCTCAGCCATCTCTTATTTAATAACTTAACTATCTCCGCATAAACAAACCGACGGGCGAAACTAGGATCTAAGTTTTTATCAGGATGCAGGGTAATATATGCTGCTCTTAACTCTACTGCCGAAAAATGGTCAAAGTTAGGTGCTGAAATTATTTGGCCCAGCAATCTGTTTAGTTTCATTTTGTATCCAAGAGAGTTGTTAAAGAAAAATTATTGTAGCTTTAGGTTTTCGATATTTCAGTATATCACTAAAATACCGATTATATTCGGTGGAGTTACTAACTTCAACTATAGATAGTTATCTTCTCTTTGGAGGAGATTAATGGACACTAAAAAATTAGCTATCGAGTTTGGTAGAAAAGTAAGAAACAAACGTAAATCTCTTGGGATCACTCAAGAAAATTTATCACTTCTTTGTAAATTTGATCGAACTTATGGTGGGATAATTGAACGGGGCGAAGTAAATATTACACTTGAAAAGGTTTACCGGCTCGCAGCTATTTTAGAATGTGATGTAAAAGATTTACTACCATGATGTAAAGTTGTATATTTTTAACTGACAACTCTTAATCTAGGGTTTGATAAAATGCGTGCCCTTCAGGTCATAATTATACATAAAAATGAAAAGGTGACTAAACGGCACAAATACGACATTAAGGTTATATAACCAACACTCCTTGACGCTATTATCAGTCATAACCTCTACAACATCTCCTATATTCATTATTTATATAAAAAACTAAAAATAAAAACAAAATATTTTTTATGTTTATTTAGTAAATCGACTGTTCATTACATTTCAATTAGTTAAGTAATAATAGATTTTAAAAGTGACGTCATATGCTAAGAAAGTGATGCTTTATGCTAAGATTTTCGTTTGATAACAAATAGGTATGATTTGCTTTTATTATTTTTTCATTCAATATATATCACGAATGTTTTTCAATATTGATTCAAATTAATTAATCGAAATAACGATAAAAATAGAAAATAACATCGAGCTTTTGGGTTCTGTTATTCAGATAAATGGGCCTCGATTTTATGCTAACCCAAGAGAATTTTTTAAAGCGAATCAAACAACCTTACAGTCCGAGTTGGTTGGTTGTTGGTACTCAACATGATAATCAGTTTTACATAGCAGTAAATGGTGGCATGAATAACATCAACTGCGCCCCCATTCAGTCTTGTGCTTCTGAAATTAAGACTTGCGCCTTAAATATGATTGAAAAGGGGGAGTTGTATATTGCCCAAAATTAGCAACTTTATCCGGTGAATAATGACTGTAATGTTTATTTTTATTGTTTTCAATCGTCGAAAAAAAATAGAAAGTGACCTTACACTTTAAAACTATCAATTCTCACCATGTATATCTCATCATCTGAAACGAAGTTTAAAGCACGAGTAAAGGAATAAAAATGAAACTGGCTATTTATTCTGATTTGCATTGCGAATTTGAAACATGGGTACCACCAAAAGAAGCTTTTCATGTAGACGTTGTTATTTTAGCGGGTTATATCCATATGGGGATAAAACGAGTTAGCAGTAAGATCTCTAAATCATTTGATGCTTCGATTTTAGTTACAAAAGGGATTATAAGAAGGATATGAATCTATGAGTACAAAAAACAGCAATCCATATTTATCTACGGTGGTTTCGGGGCGACAGATCCATCATCCAGATTTATCTAAGTTATCTATATTCGGAAACACTGGTCTCTCAATGGTCACAGTATTCAATGAATATAACAAACGATTTAATGGCATGCCCCCCTACTGTCAAATTAGATTGGCACTTAATCAGATGGGAGATTATGGCAAAACTACATCTGTTGATTTTGAATGTTCTAAATCGGTAACTAATTTTCTGTTCGGTTTCCGATCCTACTTTTATACCACAACCAATCTTTCATCAACTCTACCAAACAGAAACGCAGTCTGGATGCGCTTCAGACAATTTATAAACTACTGCATGCTGGAACGCGTGGTTGAAAAAGCATTGATTCCCCCTGGGAACAAAAAGTTAAACAACAAAGATGTTGTTCGCAAAAACCAATTAATTGAAAAAATGTCGTCGGAAAATCCCCAAGATGAGAAAACAGTCGTCACAATTAGTTTATCCAGAAATGATGATGATTACCTCGATGAACTACAAGCCCAATTTGTTGCGGTAAAGGATGCATTTTTGAAAACTGCTCGCCGAGAAATAGCAGAAATAGAAAAAAATTTTTTAAAGGGCAAAGATCTTTCTTCCAAGGTTAAGTGGTCTAAATTGCAAAAAAAAATCGCTGATTCAGGGGAGATAGGAGTCACATTTCGTGATAAATCCATCGAAAAAAGACCTCATCTTTTTAGGCATAATCATCCAGACTTCGTGCCCAATGCACTGTGTTATATTACCAACAAACACGACGGTCTTTTTCTTGGGCATAAAAACTGTGGACTTGACTCTACTGAAGATCTGGCTCTTAAAAATCTATCCCAGACTGATGGCAATATGTCAGCTGATGCATGGGATGGTTACCTAGCCAGGGTAACAACCAGACATTTAGTGCCATTTTTTGTTTATTTCCTTGTTAGGTTCCCTAATTATCGTATGTATTCTCTGCTTGATGCAGAGATAGAAGGCAAGCATGGCATTCAAACTTTAGTGTCTAGTGTTGGTGAAAATGGCGACACCGAACGACTCACCATTGATAAAAAACGAGCGAGTGATGAGAAGTCTGGTTATCTAGATGATGAAGCTATGAATATACTCAAATTGCTGATCGATTTGACTGCACCTTTTCGGCGGAAATTAAAACACAAAAACAATCCAGCGTATAAAAGCCTCTGGCTAGTTGTAGATGGAGGAGATAGCTTTGGCGAACCAAGACCGATGAACCATAAGGCACTACGGAGATCATTTGGTTCGAATGCAAGGCACATAGATAGTGGTGAATTAGCACGAAATGATTTAGCTGTTGCTAAAAACTCATATCTAGCCTCGCATGAAGAACTAGCACCATATATCGCTTCAGCAACTCTAAAAAAATTACCACCGATACAAGGCATCTTAACGTGGTTTGAATCGTTGGGGGATGCTTCAAAAGCTGCAACAGTGCTTGGAAATACCAAGAAAATGACGATGGATAGCTACATACCAAAACCTATACAGGATTTGATGAATATAAGGATGATAAGGCGATTCCAGAACCTGATAATTTGTGCTGCTACGGGGGGGAAAAAATACATGCTAGAGGCTACAGACTTTAACACATTAGATGAACTGCATGATTTTTTATCTCAGATGCTTTTAGATGATCCTGATAACGCCCCTGATGCGCAGAACACCCTGACTATAAAACAAATAATAAAACAGAAATTAGGGCTAAATAAAGAAGATGTTATAAAGATAGAGACTGAGATGGAAGCTGAGTTACAGAATAAGCAGATGCGAGTCTCTATTTCTGTGGAGTCACTAGCCATGCTTTTTCTATATGAAGAGCATATTGACCGTGCAAATATAAAGGATTCGGGAGATATAGAAGGCAAAACTAACCCGAAATTTTGGAGTGTTCTTGCTAAAACGCTCCATCGTTTACTCCCAAACCATCCGGTAAATCGAGAGTTCAGTTCAATATATTCTAAATCATTATCCAGAGCAGATAAATTGAGGGATAAGGCATCCTTCCCTGCTGTTTCTTAAAAGTTTGAAATTCAGGATCTTATAAATGTTTGAAGGTGAACTAGCTTTTTTAAATGAACAACCCCCTAGAGCAGGCGATAAACCGGAAGCTTATTGGCTGAATGATTATTACGCAAGTCAATGGATTCTTAAGCATGGCAATGATTTTTTAAAACTAAACTGGGACTTTACACTCCCAGACGGTAGCAACATGCTGGATAGTGAAAATGCTATGTTATTGGAAACTTGTAGACGCACACTATTTAATGCAAAAAGCAGTTACTATGTGACTAGAGATGTAAGCTGTAGAAGGATTAAGCATTATTATCATTCGATAGTTGCTATAGCTGAGTGGGTAATCCTAAACAAGGAGCTTTACAACCCTAAAAAGTACGCTTTTTCTAGACTTGATAGTGATGGAATAAAGTCAATGATAAGAGTGTTCGTTAATGAGGGTAAAGACGGACTGCAGGGGAGTGTTCAAAGGATACAAAGTGCGTTAGCAAATATTTTAAGCGATCAGGATACGATGGATTCAGTCTTGAGAAATAAGTATCAAATTCCTGAAAATTTAACGCGTTTGGACTGGGTAAATACAAGTCTACTAACTTTTTCTATTAATGACTCTATTAAGCTTAGAGCCTGGCTTTACCTGAACGGTTTTTACAAAAAACTGAATACAAAGTCGTTTATATCTACCAACGCTAATCAAGTTGCTTATATTGTCAATCAAAGATTAGTTTCTGAGTTGATTTGTGCACGTGAAGAGTCACTTGGAATACAGGCTAAACTATACCTTCGCCAGTTTGAAATGGCTGAAGATTTTGAGAAAGTTGATCTTGTTAATATGTATGAAACAAGGGAATACCTACCATCAAGCTATTTAACTATTGAAGAAAAAGCTAGTATTCCAGCCACGAAGGGATCAAGCAGGCATTTAACAGACTTACTTGGTCTGTTCCGGTATCTATCCCCATTTATTAAAGGGTTGCCTGATGAAATAGTTTTAAGTTCGCTTGACTTTACTAAAATTGCCACGCAGTTTGGAGCAGGAGGGGATAAGCACACCCGAACGACTCCTCCAAAGATCGCGTTGCAGCTTTTAGATTCAAGTCTTGAATATATAATCAACTATGGCGACGACATCGTTGATAGTTTTTTAGTATGGAAAAAAACCTTGAAAGATCTTAAGGAAAATAACGATAAATTATCATATGAACCTATGGCTAGGCTAAAGTCTGAAGCATTTAAAAATCTCCCCATCCCTGCTGCACTTGACAGCCTAAATATTGTGCAAGAGTTCTCTATGTGGGGTAACAAGATAGGCATAGAGAGAAACGACAACGGAGGGCATCCTGGTGGCAGACTTTGCAGGGAAAAGATGTCATTTGATGATGCTCTAACTTTTCTGTTTGGAGCGACTTACTGTCTGCTAGGCACGATGTCGGCTAGAAGGCGCAGCGAAATGGCAGATCTTCTGGCTGGTTGCATCAAGGGTGATAAGGGATCATACGATCTTGAATTTGATCTACGAAAATCTGAGTTTGAAGGGAAGCGCACCACAATTAGAAGGCCAATTCCAAATATAGCGGCTAAGGCTGTTCTGTTGCTCGAACGGCTCCATGAGGGTTATAAAGAAATATCTGAAAGTGATGACAAAACTTATATTTTTTCTGTACCTTACGGTTTTAATGATTATGCCAAGAATAAGCCAAACAGTAATTCGATTGACCGTTTCATTTATCATTTTTGCGACTACATCGACCTTGAAACAACAGCTCCAGGTAGAAGGTGGTATCCTAAGTCGCATGAGTTCAGGCGCTTCTTCGCGATTGTCTTTTTTTGGCAGTTCAAGTTTGCAAACTTAGCAGCCATAGCCTGGATGTTAGGCCATGTCGATATTAATCACACATACGCCTATATACGGGAGGTTGTAGGAGGAAAAGAAGTCACTAGTGCAGAAGCCAGTTATTCGTCTAAGGCTATGTTGAATGCAGAGGTAGACCATGATAATGAAGGTGCCATCGACAAACTTCGCCATTTAGCTCTAAAACATTTCAAGTGTAAGGATATATCAATTATTGAACAAGATGATTTAGAAATGTATTTGGAGTATTTGTTAGAAGAGGGGGTTTACCAAGTTAGACCGCATTCATTTACTACAGAACAAAATGTGGAGTATAAAATGGTGTTTGAAATTATTAAAGAAGTAGTGGCATAAATGGATATTGAAACCAATAAATCAGAAAGCATTACTAACACTTACAACCTATTGAAGCTAATCATTTCAGATCCTAAGCAATCTGAAAATATCGATGAGTCTATACTAAGCGATCAGAAGAGATTAGCCCAACTCGATCTACCTAAAGTCAAAATAGTACCTATGAGCTTAAACAGATGGAAGCATTATGCCGATGAAGTCTTACCAATAGGATGGAAAGGCTTGGATGGATTGAGAAAAGATGCACTAAAATCTGTAAAAAAAGCGAAAGATACCGAAAATAAACCATCTCGCGGTTCAAAAAAAGACATTGAAGATCGTCTTGAGAAAGAAAAAAACACATCACAATCGTACTTGAATGAGATTGAACGCTTCTCTGAACAATACAAACATCTTCTTGAAATTTGCCACATACAGGGACGTAATGATCCAGACTTTAAGATCATATTTAACAGACATTTGGAACGATATGCTCATAATCGCACTGAATGGACAGTTATCAGTAGTAAAGGTGTTAGCGGTGAATGAAAAACAACTATGGAAGAAAACCGATAAGGATTGCATGTTAGTTGACTATACTTGTGCTAAAGGATCAATTTTGATTTCGGCACCTAAAATTCCAGTCATGTTTTGGCCTGACGGCGGTGTTTGTTGGCCCGTAACAATGTGGCTTATGGAGAAGGGGAAGGCATATATTGGAAGGGTCACTGCAAAGGGTAAACGTAATACGAACGGAGGTAGCTCTACTACGCACGCAAGCCTTATCTCTCACTTGGTGAGGTTTACATTTTCAAAACGGAATAAAAATTTTGCATTGTTGCTTGATGACGATATTAAAGGTTGGTCAGAAGATCTTAAAATTGAGGTTGACCCAAAAAATCGTTTTTCAAAAAGAAGAAAAAGTTCACAAACTGGTAAAATTATGCGCAGCGGACTAAATTTTTTATTGTGGTATCAAAAAGTTATGCTCCCTCACGACAACTTAATTGGTGAGGATTTAAGTCATCAAATTACCATTGAAGAAAAGACGCAAGAGCGTAAAAGTAAGTTCGGTAAGGCATTCAGGACTACATACGTTGATCATAGGCATATTCCAACTAAGAGCACACCTCAAAAAGTATTTGCTATTGGGCATGAAAAAATAACAAAACTGTACGATGCCTTGAGAGAAACAACATCATCTGTCCAGGTGCGAAAGCGAGATGAGAATGTTCTTAGAATGCTTGAAGCTGTAGGAGGCCGTCGTGTAGAGGTCGCTGATCTAAAGGTTGAAGACATTCGATTAGCTTACAAGACAGAACGAATGCCTCTACAAACGGCCAAAAGCGATGACACTGAGCCTCGGCAAGTTCCAATTGGGAAGGAATGGCTAGAGCCAATAATTCTCTATATTAACACTTATCGAAAAAAGTTAGTTAAGGAACTTATTAAAAAGGGAAAAATTGATGGTGAGCCAGAAGACTTATTTATTAATATAAGGAATGGAAAGAAGCTCTCCGAGGAGCGGATTACAAATCTGATATCAAAATTGCGACGCGCCGCTAATATTGACGAAAAGGTATGTGCTCACATGTTCCGACACAGATTTATCACGATCCAGGTAGCTACGCGTTTAAAAGACTTTAGAAAGGGAGATTTACCCTTGGATGTAGAGAATACTATATTAACAAAAGTCGCATCTATTTCCGGACATAAAGACCCTAAAAGCCTGAGAATCTATATTGATTTAGCCTTTGCTGAGCTTAATGTTTGGGATACTGCTGACAAAGTTTTAAAAATGCGTTCAAAACTTGAAGGGGCGTTTCGCCAAATACAAACACTCAAAGGTGATCTGAAAAGTGAACATCTATCTAAGAAAGAACTGTTATGTATGGTTGAGACTCTCCTAGGAAACATAATTTCATCTATCGATTAGGTGTACCATATAGTCAACTTCTGATACATTAGATTGATGATTTAAGTGAGTTTTATTAACTACATCAAGAAAATTTGGAGTGTTTGTGAAAAACTTTATTGAAAATAAAACTGTATTAATCACTGGAGCCTCATCTGGCATCGGAGAACAGTTAGCTACAGATCTGATTTATTATAAGGTCAATTTGGTATTGGTAGGACGAAATATTAAAAAGTTAGAAAAATTAAAAAATAAACTAAAAGAAAATTATAGTAGGAGCATTTCAATCTACAAACTGGATGTGAGAAATAGAAAAGAAGTAGATTTAACAATTTCAAACATACTTGAAGATCAATCAATCGATATATTAGTAAACAATGCGGGGCTAGCCCTAGGTATAGAAAAATTACACGATGGACATATTGATAATTGGGAGGATATGATTGATACAAATATTAAAGGACTACTATACGTTAGTAAACCCCTGATTAAACATATGAAGAACAAGGATACGGCTCATATAGTCAACATTGGATCTGTGGCCGGAAAAATGGCATATCCAGGAGGTAATGTTTACAGTGCAACTAAAGCCGCTGTCCATTCAATAACTGATAGTATGAATGCCGACCTTTTTGAAACAAATGTTAAAGTAACAACCATCGCTCCAGGTGCAGTAGAAACTAATTTTTCAAAAGTAAGGTTTGTGGGGGATCAAAACAAAGCTGACCAAGTATATTCAGGTTTCACCCCCTTATCTGCTGGTGATGTATCAAGCGCAATCATCAATGTAATAAATACTCCGAAACACGTCAATATTCAATATCTTGATATAATGAGCACGGCACAAAGAAATCCCTACCTATTATATAGAGAAAATTAGTTTTTTAATGCTTCGCGTGATGGATACTACTCGAGTCGAGCAAGGATGCTTTAAAGAATATTTAATTAACTACTGGCGGCGATGTACAGTTTTCAAGTATCCAAAACTATTTATTCCTAATTGTTTCACATAATAAGCCGTAGTCTAAGTCAGATAATAAAGAAGATCTCGATAATTTTAATAGATTATTGCTGCTAGAAAAATATCGGTAAAACATTTGATTTGGCTTATATCTGTTTTGATGATCGGGTGCGAATATTGATTTCTGTGTTACTCACAAAAGTAACATCTTAACTATTTAGCTTCATCTAGAAGTCATTGCATAAATTAAGTGTTAAATTGGACTTATATAATCCATCTTTGCACTGAACTTAATATCCACTAGATGCGTATTGTTATCCATAATACGATTTAATATCTTCCCTTTCTAGGTAATCCGTTTTAAAGCCCTAAGGTGTTTCTTTATTAATTTGAATATATACTTTTGATTGATAAGAAATGACGGTTATAAATAGACAAATTAATGACAACTTTATTGATTAAAATTGTATTCCGCAAAAGGAGCAGAAAACGGTGTATTAACCGTTATGGTGGGCGGTGAAGCTGATATTTTTGAGCAAGTGCAACCTGTTATGAATGCATATGCTCAATTTAGTC
>Ga0209396_1000697_pt1 | contig 38768 bp, 32 predicted proteins | sample GOMGulsemesocosm_6_FD_184638 | JGI IMG/M metagenome (GOLD analysis project Ga0209396, IMG submission 184638) | Methane-oxidizing microbial communities from mesocosms in the Gulf of Mexico - GOM8C Gulf of Mexico (SPAdes) (version 2) | ecosystem: Environmental > Aquatic > Marine > Cold seeps...
TATGCCAAACGTGAGTGCGCATTATACATAAATATAAAAAAAGAGCAATAGCCGATTGATTATTGCTCTTTATATTAGGTTTTACTTTTATCGCGCTTTAGTTTTTAATATCTCGAGAGTGAGAACTCCGTTGACTTCCAACTGTCGTACGTTTACCCCGAAACCATTGGTGGTGTAGTCCTCTCAATCTAGGGTCACCAAACTTTTCATCATTGATGAGCTTTACCCCTTTTCCAATAGACGCCATATCTATATTCAACGTAAAATTGGGGAGATAGTTAGCGTGATATTCACCTGACAAGGTGATGACTTTATCGTTACGTAACACTTTTAATGTAATTGTTTCACTTTCAGTTGATATATTTAATCTTTTAGTCAATGTATTCGACTGATTAATAGGTTTACTGTCGTTATTCAAACTTAATAATATATCTTCTTTATTGAGTCCTATCGATTTTAATACATTATCTTCATCAATTGAGATGACTTGGAGACCTTTGCCGATTATCTCTTGTACAGTAAAACCCATTCGTTCATTACGTTGTCGGTCACGCTTTATTATTATCTGTTTATCAGACATCCCTTTTTTGTAATAGTGATCTTGCAACAACAATAATAAACGATCATATTCAAAATTTATATTTTTAGGCAATGCCTTATATGTAATCATGTTATTGGACTCAATCGAGTTTCCAATAATGTACGTACTCTGTGGGATTATATTAGAATGGAACTTCCCTCCTATTTCGATGAGCCTATCACTGCGACGTACTGTCATATTAATATAGTTAACGCTTTGCTTCGGAGATTGAAAAGCTTCTAACAAATAATTATTCATAACATCTCTAGGTGGAATATCATTATTATAAGTTTCGTTATTGCCTAGTTTTATTATTTCATCTCCGCTGTGTAAACCATAATATGCAGCCAAAGAGTTTGGAAGTACATGACGAACTATTAACGTGTCATTTTTACTGTATAAAGTATCTATTATGCTACCGAAATATGGATCAACTTTTAGTGGCAATACATTGAACACTGCTATAGTTTCCTCAGCGTTAACATTCTCATTAGCTAATCTATACATTATCGAATTGAGTTGTGCCTCTTCTTTAAGAGGTAAAAGGGCTTTATCAAAAAAAGTGTTTCTTCTTTCACCAAAGACATTATCCGCTTTATCAACGGAGCAAATGACATTCTTCTCATTTACGATGATAGTTGAATTATCTTCTGACAAGGCTAAACGATAATGAGTATTCTCTTTTACGTCTAATTGAACAAATTTAACATTTAATGACTTTGCTTGTTTGACTGCTCTATTTTTTCTCCATAAGCCTTTATATTCCTTTTTAAGTACAACACCGATATTAAGGATATGCGGTCCCGGAGTTAAGTTAATGGAATAATGGCCATCGAGTATTTTTTTGATGGTTTTGTTCGGGTAAATGCTTTCATTATCAATTTGCTGTAAATCTAATACGAATTGATCATCAGAGGCTATATTTACTACACCACAATTCTCGTTAGCAATAGTGAAAATTGATGGAATAAAAAGTAAAGCAAAAACAAACATTTTTCTATATATTAAAGGCATTTGAATACCTCTGATATGTATTGGCGTATTTCAAATAATGTATTGACCATAACGCTCCCTAAACTTTCGTGTTGTCCATAGTGAATTGCTTCATATATTCTTTCTACATTACTTTTTAAAAAGAGTTTTTTTGTGCAATCAGTTTTATCCAAATATATCGGCTAATACTCGTTGCAAAGAATATAAGCCGATATTACGGTATAATTATTACAATATGTAAAAATAAACCTTAAGAATTTTCAAAATGATGGATCACACGCACTACTTTTAACCATGTTCCAAATACTGAAATCTAAAACTTTCTTATTTTATTACTTTGTTGTACTACTTTTAGTCACTTCCCCTACTCGAGACGCGCCAGGGCGAGAATAATGCCCACTGCGGGAAGTTTGATTACGAGACTTGGCGTGAATAATACCTCTATCAAGTGGATTACCAAACTTCGCATTTTTTATCAATTTCAGCCCTTTTTCAATAGATGCCATATCTATATTTAAAGCAAAGCTTGGTGTGTAGTTCACCTGAAAGTCTCCTGATAAGATAACAACTTTATCGTTACGTAAAACCGTTAATGAGAACGCTTCATTCTCATCCAATCGATTCAAGCTTTCAGCAAACCTGCGGGCTTGGTCGATAAGTTTTTCATCGTCATTTAAATATAATAATAAATCACCTTTCATTACACCAACAGACTTTAATACACTATTATTTTCCATACCCATAACCTTGAGGCCTTGTCCGATAACCTCTTGTCCAGAAAAGCCAATTCGTTTGCTGCGTTGTCGGTCACGTTTAACAATGACTTGTTTATCGATAATGCCTTTTGTCTTGTAGTAGTCTTGTAGTGTCAATAAGAAACGTTCATATTCGAAATTTAGCTTTTCAGGTAATTCTTGATAATTAACCATCTTATTATGAGCTGGAACATTCCCGATAGTATACGCACTCTGTGGGATTAAATTAGCCGTAAACTTGCCACCTATTTCAATCATCTTATCATTGCGAAGTACTGTCATATTGATGTATCTAGTTTTTTTCTTACGGTTTTCGAAAGCTGTTGACAAAAAGTTATTCATTACGGCTCTAGCGCTAGTATTTTGGTTGAAATTTGTCATATCATCTAGTTTTATTATTTCGTCGCCACTGCGTAAGCCATAATGGGCCGCCATAGAGTATGGGAGTACACTTAGCACTTTAAAAGTGCCATTCTCAGTGTACTCATCATCAATAACCGTACCAAAATATTGATCAACTTTGAGTGGTAATATGTTAGCCACCGCATTGTTATTAGCTCCACCGATTAAAGTGTTTGCTAATCGATTCATTATCGAATTAAGTTGCGTTTCTACTTGATTGGGTAAAGGTTCATTATCAATATATTCTTCCAATTCCTCGTCAAAAATATTCCCATCTGTTGCTACGGAGCAAGCTGATTCTTTCTCATTTACAACTATGGTTGAATTATCTTCAGACAAAGCAAAGCTATAATGTGTATTCAGGTCTACATCTAAACGAACAAGTTTACCTTTTAATGACTTAGCATAATTCACTGAACGACCTTTCATCCACAAACGTTTATACTCGGCTTTATCGATTAAACCGATATTTAATACATGCATACCTGGCGCTAAATTAATGGTATAACGCCCTTCAAGCATCTTATTTAGACTTTTTCTTTGGTAAACATCTACATTATCTATTCGTAGTAAATCTAAAACGAATTCATTATTAGATGACATATTCACAACGCCGCACTGTTCATTTGCAAAAGTAAATAATGACGGAAAAAAGAGTAAAACTATGATGATTACTTTTCTATATGCTAAATACATGTGAATTTCCTTTAAGTGTATTAATATGGCTTTTTAGAATTGCTTGTCTTTTTTGTAAAACAGCAACCTTCTCTAGGTTTGTCTGCGCCTGCAATAGCTCACTATCTATATCTCTTAAGCTTTCTATTAATGTTACTTGCTGAAAAGATACTTCTATTTGAGTAATTACCTTTTCTTCAAGGGCAGAGTTTATAACTAACATTTGTTCTAGCTGGTTTTGTAATTGATGGTTATTCCAAACTAACCAACCCACAGCAATAAAAAATGTAGACGCTGCAACACCAATAAGCTGTTGAAATATAAATGGTCTATTAAAAATGGATTTTGGTTTCGTGCTTATGTGTTGTTTATCTATCGTTCTTTGCTTAATGGCTTGCCAATTGAATGCTTCTGGGACAATTTCAGACACCATTCCTGCTGACTTTTGTAAATTTTCTAAGGTGCTTATATCTTCTTGGCATTGACTGCATTGTTGTATATGTACGAGTTCAGCTGCGGTATATGCATCGTTATGTTGGCGTAAATTAATATGCATAATTTCTTACCTCCTCTTTTAACCTTAATTTTTTCAAACAACGTGAAACAACTGATTTTGAATAACTGGGACTTTTGTTCACTATGTTTCCTATTTCTTCATGACTATATTGTTCAACGATATATAGCCAAATAATCAATCGCTCTTTTTCAGAGATTGTTCTTAATAGTGCGTTGAGAAAATTATTTTGTTCATGAAGCATTTCCACTTCGCACGTAGTTGACATTGCTACATTTTCATCTTCGATCCCTACGACCGTTAATTTGTGCTTTTTTAAAAAGTTAAAGGTATTGTTAAATGCAATACGTTTTAACCAAGCAATAAACGAATTATCTCTTGCTGTGTAGCTGTGTATTTTTTCAAACGCTGCTACAAATGTGTCTTGCAATAAGTCATTGGCGTTGCCTTGGTCACGGCATATATTAAATATCGCGGTATAAATAGCAGGAGAAAACTGTAGATAACATTGTTCAAATGCCTGTTGTTCTCCTTCTTTCATTTTATCGACTAGCGATTCATTCCATTGCTGCAAAAGTACACCCTTTTATTTTTCTTTATATCTATATAACAATTTATGAGCCTAAAGGGTCGCATAAATTTTAGAATAATTAACCTTTTTAAAACTCTGCTTATATATAGGAAACATTAACCCAACACTTTTGCCACAATCCGAACCTAAATAAAGACCTCTAGATTGAGTTTTTTGCATTATCTCTATAGGTTTCGATAAAGTAATGGTATACTCGCGCGCAAATTTTCAACAATTCCGCTTTTTTAGTAGCGACTTAAATAGAGTAAAGTAATGGCAGATTTATCCAAATACAGAAACATTGGTATCTTCGCTCACGTTGATGCTGGTAAAACCACAACAACTGAACGTATCCTTAAATTAACCGGTCAGATCCATAAAACAGGTGAAGTACATGACGGTGAGTCTACGACTGACTTCATGGAACAAGAAGCTGAGCGCGGTATTACCATCCAGTCTGCTGCGGTAAGCTGTTTTTGGAACGATCACCGTTTCAACGTTATCGATACTCCTGGTCACGTAGATTTCACTGTAGAAGTTTACCGTTCACTTAAAGTTCTTGATGGTGGTGTTGGTGTATTCTGTGGTTCTGGTGGTGTTGAACCGCAATCAGAAACTAACTGGCGTTATGCGAATGACTCTGAAGTTGCCCGTATTATCTTTGTAAACAAATTAGACCGTTTAGGTGCTGACTTTTACCGTGTAGTTAAACAGACTCAAGACGTATTAGGTGCTAACCCACTTATCATGGTATTGCCAATTGGTGAAGAAGATGAGTTTGTTGGTGTTGTTGACCTACTTACTCGAAAAGCATGGGTCTGGGATGACTCAGGTCTTCCTGAAAACTATGAAATCCAAGATGTACCTGCGGACATGGTTGAGAAAGTAGAAGAATACCGCGAAATGCTTATTGAAACTGCTCTTGAGCAAGATGATGATCTTTTCGAAGCATATCTAGAAGAAGGCACAGAGCCATCTATGGAAGATATCAAACGTTGTATCCGTAAAGGTACTCGTACAATGGACTTCTTCCCAACTTACTGTGGTTCTGCCTTTAAAAACAAAGGCGTTCAAAACATTCTTGATGCTGTTGTTGATTATTTACCGTCACCTACGGATGTTGATCCACAGCCACTTACTGATGAAGAAGGCGAGCCTAATGGTGATTATGCAATCGTTTCTGCAGATGAAACATTTAAAGCATTAGCATTCAAAATCACAGATGACCGTTTTGGTACATTAACTTTCGTACGTATCTATTCAGGTACATTGAAGAAAGGCGATACCATCCTTAATGCTGCAACAGGTAAAACTGAGCGTGTTGGTCGTATGTGTGAAATGCAAGCCGATGACCGTAACGAACTTACTTCAGCACAAGCCGGTGATATCATCGCGATTGTTGGTATGAAAAGTAACGTTCAAACAGGTCACACATTATGTGATCCAAAAAATCCAATCGTTCTAGAAGCGATGGTTTTCCCTAAGCCTGTAATCTCAATCTCTGTAACACCTAAAGATAAAGGTTCTACTGAGAAAATGGGTCTTGCTATCGGTAAAATGGTTGCAGAAGATCCTACGTTTAAAGTTGAAACCGATCAAGATTCAGGTGAAACAATCTTATCTGGTATGGGTGAACTTCACTTAGATATCAAAGTAGATATTTTAAAACGTACCTACGGTGTTGAATTAGAAGTTGGTAAACCACAGGTTGCATACCGTGAAACTATAACTGCAGAGATTGAAGATTCTTACACACATAAGAAACAATCTGGTGGTTCTGGTCAATTCGGTAAAATTGATTACCGCATCAAGCCTGGTGAGCCAAACTCTGGTTTCACATTCAAATCAACAGTTGTTGGTGGTAACGTTCCTAAGGAATTCTTCCCGGCAATCGAGAAGGGCTTCAAAGGCATGATGGATACTGGTGTTCTTGCTGGTTTCCCTGTGCTTGACGTTGAAATTGAATTATACGATGGTGGCTTCCATGCAGTCGATTCATCTGCAGTTGCCTTTGAACTTGCTGCTCGTGGTGCTTTCCGTCAGTCGATTCCAAAAGCTGGTGCTCAGTTAATCGAACCTATCATGAAAGTTGATGTGTTTACGCCTGATGATCACGTTGGTGATGTTATTGGTGATTTAAACCGTCGTCGTGGCATGATCGCTGGTCAAGATGCGGGTGTTTCTGGTGTGCGTATTAAAGCTGACGTACCTCTTTCAGAAATGTTCGGTTACATCGGATCTTTGCGTACAATGACATCAGGCCGTGGTCAATTCTCTATGGAATTCTCTCACTACTCACCATGTCCAAACAACGTAGCAGAAACTGTTATCGCTGAAGTTAAAGCTGCTAATGAAGCTAAAAGAGCTGCTAAATAGTAAGTAATTACTTGAATAAAAAAAGGACGCTTCGGCGTCCTTTTTTTATTGTTTAATAATTTATTTTAACAAGTGATTTAAATAAAGTGTTTTACTTTTCATCTCCATTTTTTATATCACTTTCAATATCATTTACTGCTATGACAGTAGCCCATGGGTCACCCGCTTCATCATTTTCTTTCGGTAAAGCTGTTTTCGTTGACGTTGCTACCGCGTCATTGATTTCAGTCATCTCATCAAGGGTTAAATCTCGCCACTGTCCGGGTCTTAAAGTGCCTAGCTCGACACTCATAATACGTGAACGTTTCAGTTTCAATACTTCGTAATCTAAATATTCACACATACGGCGTATTTGACGGTTTAAACCTTGAGTAAGAATAATTCGAAACTCGAATTTACTTTGCACTTTAACAATACAAGGTTTAGTAATAGTGCCAAGAATAGGCACGCCTTTAGACATGCGTAGAATAAACCGCTCACTGATCGGTTTATCAACAGTCACTATGTATTCTTTATCGTGGGAGTTTTCAGCACGTAATATTTTATTAACGATGTCACCATCACTGGTTAGGAAAATTAATCCTTCAGAAGGCTTATCTAATCGTCCTATTGGAAAAATTCTTTCTTTGTGTCCTATAGCCTCGATAATATTACCTCTTACATGTAATTCGGTAGTACAGGTAATACCTACTGGCTTATTGTAGGCTATATAGACTCTGTCAGACTTGTTTGCAGGCATAGCACCAATAAGTTTACCGTCGACAAAAACTACATCCCCAGGCTGTACTTTCGTACCTAATTCAGGAATTACGCCATTTATCGTAACTCGCTTTTCTTCAATCAACTTATCAGCACCTCGACGTGAGGAATAACCTGATTCACTGATAAATTTATTGAGTCTTTTTTCTTGATCGCTCACAAGGTTTGTCCAAAGTAATACTGAGTAATGCAGTGTATTTTACCTGAAATTTTGCAGACAGTGAAAAAAGCTTTCTCAATATTTCGCTTTATTCCATAATTTTTGATTAATTTTCAATTCGAAAAATTCACCTGGCTGCCAACAACGGGGTAATAAATCCAATTGCTTACGCTCATGATAGTTTGATACTAATAGCTCTAAGATTTCATTTAGCCGATCTTTACTTATGGTAGAAAAACATTTGGCGGTTTCTGTAAAATATAAATTATTCGTCTTTTTGACCTCGATGTCTTGCCCATGACTTATAAATGTTAAATTTCGAGTGGCCGTTCGACAAATAGGATGTTCAGGTGATTTGGGGTAAAGCTGACTAACAATAGCGTATTCATAGCGATCATATATATCTTGCTCCGAGGGAATATAAGTCACGCCATAACCTTGAGGAAAGTGACCAATGATCTTCGAAAGACAATCAACGACGACTTTGCAACAAGCACCACGTTCTGCATTTTGATTCAAGACTTGGAAAACCTTCGGCAATAATTTGTAATTGTAACTGCTTTTTGTCGACAATATAATTGAACTATAGATTTGTGGAACTTTAAGTAGGTTGCCAATCCCCTTTTTCGGGTTAACCGAGCTTTTTAGTAAGTGTTTTATAAACAATAATTTTTTTTGTTCAATCATATTATATTTATCACGATCAGCTTTTGAATTACCTATATACATTGATGCACCAATGCCATCAACGAGGTATTTCACTGTTTCCCGATAATTAATTTGCAATAATGTTTTTCTTTCTTCAATTGGCAGAGTTCGAAACGGGTCTTCTTTATAGTCGGCACCAAACAATATTGTTAAAGAGTCAGGATGGTTATTACCTATATCTTGTAATAATGAGGCCATAACAAGTGGGATTTTTACTGTTTCTACAAATACGTTATATGCTTCGGGGTTATCTTCAGCGAACGTTGTATATTTTATTGCTGTGTTTTCCCCCAATGCTGCCTTGATATAGGGCTCTATTATATGTTCATCTATACATAATTTGTCGAGTAAACGTAAACATAATACGCTTTTATACAGGGGTTTATATTGCTCGTTTATGACTGAAACTTTTTTCCCCTCTGTTGGTGTTACTAGTTGTATTGTGCCTAAGAGTTGTGCTGATTTCCTATTACTCTCATCAAAATTGTCACCTTCACAAAGCCCTATGATTTCTTCACATATTGCATATAAATGATGATGTCTGACATTACGATCAGCGTTTAATTTGTCATGATAATCACGTTGCTCACGTTCTAGTCTTACTACATATTGCCTGCTCTTATCTGTAGCGACTTGCTCCGCTATTTTATTAATATTTTCCTTTAATTTATCTAGCTTATGATCAATAGAGGGCTTTTTTGCATAATATTCAAGAGCACGCTCTAGAATTGAATCTTTTAATTGGCTTCGGCCATATATTCTCGAGCAAAGACTTTTTACGTGGGTGGTAAAATTGGTATCACTTTGCGCTTTATTTTCCATTGAAATACAACATATTGTCTGATCTGAGCCACTAAAAGATTTTATTATCTAAATGCTAGTTAAAATTGCATTAACAGACAAGTATTTATTTCGATATTTTATTAAAAAAGCACAACCTACAAGGTTGTGCTTTTGTCTATTTCGCGAACGGATAATGAGTAACTATTCAAAGATAATATAACTTAACTTAAGCCTTTAATTTTCACTTGATGCTTTTTACCTGCTAGCTGCTGACAAATACTCACTAAATCTGAGTGCAATCCACCTGAAGTCACATCTCGACCTGCACCGGGTCCACGAATAATAAGTGGATTATCTTGATACCACTGACTCTTTATTTGAAATATATTATCGCACGGTGTCAAACTAGCGAATGCGTCATTATTGGGTAACACAGCAAGATAAACTTTGGCTGTAAGATCACCTAGTTCGCACACCGAAAACTTTGCAATGTATCGTATACACGCTTGCTTTGCAGTGGCTTCAGCTAATTGCTCAGAAAAGTAATCATCTAACTGTTCAGCTTTTGCTAAAAAGTCTGCAGTAGATAATGCTTGTAATGACTCTGGCACTAAATCTTGGCAATCAATATCGTCTAAAGATAATTCAAAACCTGCCATACGGGCTAATATTAATAGCTTTCGTTGTACGTCTCGACCGGATAAGTCTTCACGTGGGTCTGGTTCGGTAATACCTTGTGATAATGCATCTAACAACAGTGTTGAAAACGGTACACTCCCGTCATAAGTTTCGAATAACCAAGATAGAGTACCTGAAAATATTCCTGATATTTCATGTATTTGATCGCCACTATTGATAAAATCATGAATAGCAAAATTAATAGGTAATCCCGCACCAACAGTAGTATTTCCTAGCCATAAGCTCTTATTTTCAGCAGCTACTGTTACTAACTCATTATATTTATTAGTACTGGAAGATGCTGCCCATTTATTAGCACCGATAACATGAATTCCTTGTTTGAAGAACTCCCCATATAAATTACTAAAATGCTCACTAGGTGTTATATCAACAACAATTAACTCGTCATATGGATGGTTTGTTAGCCACGACATTAATAACGTATTGTCATAAGCTTTAGCATCTCGTTCATACAATGCCATCGACTGAGTTACATCAATGCCATCTGTATTGACAAGTGCTTTTTTAGACGTAACTAAACCGACTAAATGTAAATTTTCTAACGCAGAAACTCGGCTCAGCTGTGAAGGTAATAGTTCTAAAAATCGTTGACCTATGTTACCAAGTCCAGCAACAACAACGCCGATATGACGTGAATCTTTGGTCATATCGTAGTGAACATTATTAAGTAGCTCACCTGTACAATTTTGATTGAGAATCGCAATGATACTGTGCTCACTTAATGAGTTAACCAAATGTAGTGCATGGGTATGTTTAAGCGCTCGTTTAAAGCGTGCTTGAATACTTCCTTGATTAACAACGTTATGACCCACAATGGCTAAAATAGAAACTGGCGTAAATGTCACTTCAGTATCATGACTTGCTAACCATTGACTAACAGACTTTTGTTGTGCTTGGTGAATTACAATAAAACCTTGTTGTACATCACTACATATAGCAGAGAATTCATTAGTGGCCTGTTCTCCAAATGATCCCACTAAGCTTATCGATTTTACGAGTAACAAGTCATTAAGCGAAGTAACTGATAATTCTTGCTTAGCAATTTGTCCAAATTTACCTATTTCTGTACCCGAAATTTCTGGATCAAAACTACTCGCGACATGCAAATGTGTACTGTGATTCGTTAACGGCTGTAAGGTTTTCGCATGTAATACCGGGTTACCGAGACGCCCAAGTTCTTTTGCCACACCGTTGGGTAAGCGATGTAATTTACGAGCGAGCGGAACAACTCGAGGGTCCGCACTATAAATGCCATCAACATCAGTCCAGAGAGTGACATTTAATGCTCCTGAAAGTGATGCCATAATCGTTGCTGAATAATCACTCCCGTTTCGGCCTAGGGTACAAGTTTTACCCTGATAGTTTTTAGTAATATAACCTGTGACTACCGCTAACTTACCTTTTTGCAATAGTTGTTGAAATTGTTGGCTGCTTTTTTGGTTATCTACCGCGCAGTCTTTATCATTATTAATGACCAGGAAATCACGAGCATCGACAGGGTAGCTTGGGCATACCTGCTCGCTGAGCACTGCAGATAATAAACGTGCAGTCCACAACTCTCCAAATGCTAACATATCAGCCTGATACAGGCTGGGGGTTTCAATTAACCAAGCAGTTAATTGTTCGATATCTTCGGATAGGACTTCAATTAAACGAGCAGCGCTACTGTTATTTAAGAGTTCACTGATTAATGTGCTTTGGGATAATTTCAAAGCGTCAATGACAGGTAATAGAGCTTCGTTTTTTTCAGTTGCAAGTTGATAAATATAGAATAAGTCATCAGTCGTATTACCGTTTGCCGATACAACAACTAAATCATTCAACTGACAATTTTGGCGAATAATGTCAACGACACGTTCAATACATTTCGAGGTGGCTAAACTACTACCACCGAATTTATGTACATGAATAGCGTGTTTCGCGAGTTGATTCTTCCCTGATGATAATTGTTCTGCTGCATTTGACTGTGTCATTATTAACTCATTAATTTTACTGAAATAGATGAAATTTTATATTTGGCTTGCAAGTAAAGCTTGTTCTAAATCACTGATGATATCTTCGACATCTTCAATACCTACAGAAATTCTTACTAAAGACTGAGTAATACCTGCAGCTATTTGTGCTTCTATTTCCATACCCGCGTGGGTCATGGTTGAAGGGTGACTAATTAAGCTTTCAACCCCACCCAGTGATTGTGCCAAGGTAAAGAGTGCAAGTTTATCGAATAATACTTTAACCGCTTCAACACCACCTTTTAATTCAAAACTCATCATTGCGCCAAAACCAGTTTGTTGACGCTTGGCAATTTCGTGACCCGGATGGTCAGCTAAACCAGGGAAATAGACTGCTTTGATTGCGGAATGATTGTTTAAATATTTTGCCACTTCATTCGCATTCTTTTCATGTTGTTTCATGCGAACAGGTAATGTTTTTAATCCACGTAATGCAAGATAGCTGTCGAAAGGTGATCCGGTAATGCCAATACAATTAGCCCACCAAGCGAGTTGTTCTCCAAGTGTTTGTTCTTTGGTGACTAATACCCCGCCAACGACATCACTATGTCCGTTGATATATTTAGTTGTTGAATGAAAAACAATATCCGCACCTAACAATAAAGGCTGCTGTAAAAGTGGAGAAAGAAAAGTATTGTCTACCGCAACTAATGCACCAACAGCATGACAAGCTTCAGTAATCTTTTTTATATCAACCAAGCGTAATAATGGGTTACTTGGTGATTCAACAAGTACTAGCTTTGGTTTTTTTTCGAGTGCTTGAGCTAAAGCGGATTCATCATTTTGATCTACAACAATAACTTTAAATTGACCACGTTTTTCGAGGTGAGTAAATAAGCGATAGCTGCCACCATAACAGTCATGAGGAATAACGATGGTATCTTCTGTATTTAATAATTGGCAAATTAAATGTACGGCAGACATACCCGTACTAGTAACGATACCAACGGCACCCTGCTCTAAATCAGCAATTGCTTGCCCAAATGTGCTACGTGTCGGATTGCCCGTTCGAGAATAATCAAATTGACGCTTTTCATTAAAACCTTTTAAGGCATAAGTGCTCGACAAATGAATTGCAGGAATAACTGCACCATGATGTTTATCACTATTAATACCGGCTCTAACTGCCACGGTGGCTGATTTTTTACTTGTCATTTGTTGCTCCAATCGGGCAGAAAAATCAAATAGATGTTTGGACGTCTATAACTCTAAACGCTTTACTTTTGTCGGTCAAGAACTTTAGACTTCTAAACTTCTACACATTCGTTATTGACTCAACGCTCACAACTAGTAAAATCTATCTTATAACAAATAATTCAGCTAAATAAAGGTAATTAGATGGCAAAGTGGAATGGCGAATATATAAAACCATACGCCGAACATGGTAAAAAAAGTGAGCAAGTTAAAAAAATCACTGTATCAATTCCGTTGCGCGTACTTAAAGTGTTAACTGATGAACGCACACGTAGACAAGTAAATAATTTACGTCATGCTACGAATAGTGAATTGTTGTGTGAAGCTTTTCTACATGCTTTTACTGGACAACCTCTTCCTGATGATGGCGACTTAACAAAAGACAATACTGAAAAGTTACCGAAGAGTGTTCGCGAAGCATTGATTGCTCAAGGTATTACTGATTTTAGTCAATTTGAAGATGATGTAGATTAGTCTTTAATTTAACAAGTAAAAATTTAAAAAGACGCAGTTGCGTCTTTTTTTATACCAATACGATAGGCATCAACAATTCCTACTAACCAACAAATTAATAATATATACGTTAATACACTGACCCGTTGTGGATCTAGTATTATGGGGTTCTTTGACACCTCATAAGCAAGTGCTTGACCGTTTAAGGGGACTTCACCTGACTTTACTTTATCAATAAGAGGTTGGTACTTACTGACCACCTCTTCGATATAGAAATATGCTGCAATTGAAAATACCAAAATGAATAAGGTAGCTCGACGATAGGCATGGTACAAAAGTTGCCCTATTCCTGGATAGACCAGAGCAGATAGTAAAGCGGCTTTCGTTGACGTTTTCATTCTATCATGCCTTTTAATATCGTCTTTATCTACCATAATGAAATGATGACATTGCTTCTAGGAATAGTGGTACATATGATTTTGGCCTAGAACCCAAAGGAGAGTTAAACTCTCCTTAAAGATATACTAGTTTCGTTCAGTGTACTATTTCATATAATTTTCTGGCATGTCTAGTGCTGCAACACCAGAATCTACCGCAGCTTTAGCCACTGCAAACGCTACTCGACCACACAAACGAGGGTCCATAGGTTTAGGTATAATATATCCTTTACCAAATGTCAGGCTTGTTTCACAACTTGCATCTAGCACTTCTTGTAATACAGGTTCTTTAGCTAATTCACGAATGGCGTGAACCGCCGCAATTTTCATCTCATCATTAATTGTTTTTGCACGAACGTCTAGTGCGCCACGGAAAATAAAAGGAAAACATAAAACATTGTTAACTTGATTAGGGTAATCAGAACGGCCAGTTGCAATAATAATATCGTCTCGAGCTGCAAGGGCTAATTCTGGTTTGATCTCTGGATCAGGATTAGAACAAGCAAATATGACTGGATTAGCTGCCATCAATTTTACATTTTCAACAGAAAGCACATTAGGGCCAGAAACCCCAACAAAAACATCGGCGCCATCAATCACATCTTCTAGCGTACGTTTATCAGTATTATTAGCAAACAAACGCTTATATTCATTAAGATCATCACGACGAGTATGAATAACACCCTTAGTATCTAACATGTATATCTTTTCGCGCTGAGCGCCACATTTTATTAATAACTCCATACAAGCTATTGCTGCAGCTCCGGCACCCATACAAACAATATTGGCACTTCTGATACTTTTACCTTGAATTTCTAAAGCATTAATCATTCCTGCTGCAGTAACAATAGCGGTACCGTGCTGGTCATCATGAAATACAGGAATTTTACAACGCTCAATCAAAGCTTTTTCAATGGCAAAACATTCTGGTGCTTTTATATCTTCTAAATTAATGCCACCAAAGCTGTCAGCTATATTTGCCACTGTGTTGACAAATTCCTCTACCGTTTTATGTTTAACTTCGATATCAAACGAATTAATATCGGCAAAACGTTTGAATAATAGTGCCTTGCCTTCCATTACCGGCTTTGATGCCATTCCACCTAAATTACCTAAACCTAGAATAGCGGTACCGTTAGTAATAACAGCAACCGTATTCCCTTTTCCTGTATATTTATAAACATCATCAGGGTTTTCTGCAATCGCACGAACAGGTTCTGCAACACCAGGACTATAAGCAAGAGATAAGTCGAGGCTAGTTTCAGCGGCTGTAGTTAATTCAACACTTATTTTTCCAGGTGTTGGGAATTGATGGTAATCAAGAGCTTGTTGGCGAAAATCAGTCATGGTGAGTCCTATGCGTTAGGTAAATTAGTTGTTTTATATATGCCATTTTTCATGTTTTATTTTTTTTATATACAGCATAGTTATATATATTATTGTAATCTTACATTTTGTCCAACGTTATTCTTATATAAAAAATAGCTAGAAGCTATAACAAACATACCCTCAGCACTTTTTGATTGCACATCATAAAACTAAATATTCGTTATATAGCTTTATCTATTCACCAAAGGATTATGTCGGTTATATAAACTTCAGCGACTTATTATCCTTAACTTTCACGTTGCCTTTATTTCAACGCATAACAGCGAATTTATCAGCACATTTATGCATAAGGTAATTAAATTCTATAAACATTCTCACTTTCTCTTTTACCAAAATAACTTTTTTTTGCATCAATATTTAAATAGCCGTTTGAATATAGTTTATTTTTTGATATAAAAAAACCACCTAGAAGGTGGTTTTAAAAACGGTTACTTTTTTAAAAAAGTAAATTACCGTAAACAATTACTCAGAAAAAGGATTAACCAGAACAATTGTTTCATTACGCTCAGGCCCTGTTGAAATAATATCAACTGGCACACCCGTTAATTCTTCAATACGCGCGATGTAAGCAATTGCATTTGCAGGTAAAGCGTCACGAGTAGTTGCACCAACAGTTACTTCAGACCAACCCGGCAATTCTTCATACACAGGTGTTATTTTTTCATAACCTTCAGCTGCCGTTGGAGGTACGGTAATAATATCACCTGCTTCTGTTTTGTAACCCGTACAAATTTTAAGTGTTTCTAAACCATCTAAAACATCAAGTTTAGTTAAACAAAAACCTGAAACACTGTTCACTTGTATTGCACGATGCATAGCAACAGCATCAAACCAACCACAACGACGTTCACGACCAGTCGTTGCACCAAATTCATGGCCAACAGTACCTAAATGCTCACCAATTTCGTCGTCTAACTCTGTAGGGAAAGGACCAGAGCCAACACGTGTGGTGTATGCTTTAGTAATACCTAGAATATAATCTAAATGACGAGGACCAACACCACAACCTGTAGCAACGCCGCCCGCAGTCGTGTTTGAAGACGTTACGTATGGGTAGGTACCGTGATCAATATCAAGTAATGTACCTTGTGCCCCTTCAAACATAATTGACTCACCTTTTTTACGGGCTTGGTCAAGAATTTCTGAAATATCAGCAACCATCTTCAGAATAACGTCACGAACTGATAAAGCGTCAGCAAGTACTGTTTCATAACAAACAGGTGCTACTTTATAATAATGCTCTAGCGAGAAGTTATGGTATTCAACAATTTCTTTCAATTTAATCGCAAAAGAATCTGCACAGACTAAGTCACCAACGCGTAAACCGCGACGTGCAACTTTATCTTCATAGGCTGGACCGATACCGCGACCTGTAGTTCCAATAGCCTTATTACCACGAGCGATTTCGCGAGCAGCATCTAAAGCATTATGATACGGAAGAATTAATGGACAAGCATCACTAATAAGCAAGCGATCACGTACAGGAACACCTTTAGCTTCTAACATAGCGATTTCTGTCATCAAGGCTTTCGGGCATAAAACTACACCGTTGCCAATGAGACATTTTACGTTGTCACGCAATACACCAGATGGAATTAAATGAAGTACGGTTTTCTCACCGTCTATTACCAAAGTATGACCTGCATTATGGCCTCCTTGATAACGTACTACGTACTTAGCTTTATCTGTGAGTAAATCAACTATCTTACCCTTACCTTCGTCACCCCATTGGGTGCCTAGAACTACGACGTTTTTGCCCATGTTTTCAATTTCGATAAAAAATTAGGCGAGGATTTTATCAAAAATAAATTTATAGTCCAAGTAATAAATGATGAATTTTAACGCTAATTTAAATTATTCAATTATCTAAGGGGTTTAGAAAAAGTTTATTGAAGTAACCACAAAATAAATGCACCAAATATAATCAAACCAACACCTATATTACGGATAGATGAAGTGGACTCTTGCGCCAATTTCAAAACATAACTTCGCCATTTGTTTGGAAAAAGAGCAGGAATTAGACCTTCAATAATTAGTGCAAGCGCTAATGCCATGATTAATGTGTCTGCCATTTTTACTCTCTTATGTATTCAATTTTTTTACGCTGTTACTCACCATAGATCTCAAAACACTCATCTCGAAATTAATAGCAGATACTAAAAAGCCATGACAAGTCATGGCTTTTTCATTAAAAATGCTTGGCTATTTTTTTACTTTAGCACCATCTTTTAAGTAGTTAAAGAAATCACTATCGGGTTTAACCACTAAGATATCGCTTTTACTACTGAAACTTTTTTCATAAGCTTCAAGGCTACGGTAAAAGCTGAAGAATTCAGAATCTTGTCCGTATGAATCAGCATAAACCTTAGCTGCTAATGCATCGCCTTCACCACGCATTTCTTGTGCATTTTTTTGAGCAGTTGCTAACATAACTGTTACTTTAGCATCTATGGTTGCACGAATAATTTCCGATTGCTCTTGACCTTGAGAACGATGTTCTTTGGCAACAGCAGTACGTTCTGCTCGCATACGGTCGTAAATAGACGCACTCACTTCAGCAGGTAAATTAATCGCTTTAATACGTACATCAATTACTTCAATACCTAGGTCTTCACGGCTACTTTCCGCACTTGCTAAGGCCTTTGCCATAATTGAATTACGGTCACCTGAAACAATTTCTTTAATCGTCCGTGTACCAAACTCGGTACGTAGACCATTATTTACTTTTTGCTGTAATAACGCGCGAGCATTATCTATAGAGCCCGCTGTACGAAGGTAATACGTTGAAAAGTCAACAATACGCCATTTCACAAATGAGTCGACAATTAAATCTTTTTTCTCAGCAGTAACAAAGCGATCAGGTGTTTCATCAAGTGTTTGAATACGAGCGTCAAGTTTACGAACAGTGTTAATAAACGGAACTTTGAAATGCAAGCCCGGTTCATATACTTTCATTTGACCACTATCAGCGTCACGTTTGATTTTTGAAAATTGGAAAACGATACCACGTTGCCCTTCAAAAATAATAAAAACGGAAGAAACCGTTAACACCAAAATTAATGCAATTACGGCAATCATAAAGTTTTTCATTGCTTAATTTCTCCCATTATTAAATCTGTCTGAACGTCCTGGCATAGCAGGAGCAGAACTTGACGTATTAATCGGCTGATTTATACGTGACTGACTTTGTGGCAAAGTGCGTTGTACTGATGACTGATTCTGCATCATTTTATCTAACGGTAAGTACATCATATTATTACCACCTTCCACATCAACCATTACTTTACTAGTATTAGCGTAAACGTTTTCCATGGTTGATAAATACATGCGCTGACGAGTAACTTCTGGAGCCGCTTGATATTCCGGTAATAATTTATTAAATTTAGCCACCTCACCTTCTGCGTCTAATACCGTTTGTTGTTTATACGCAATAGCTTCTTGCTCCATACGTTTCACTCGGCCACGAGCTCTTGGTTCAATACCACGTGCATAAGCTTGTGCTTCACGCAAAAAACGCACTTCATCTTCTTGTGCAGAAATCGCATCATCAAAAGCGTCCTTCACTTCTTCAGGAGGGCGTGCATCTTTAAAGTTAACGTCAACGACGATTAAACCTAAGTTATAAGGAGCAATAATCTTTTCAAGTTCTTGCCATACATCCTGACGAACAGCTTCACGGCCGCTGGTTAAGATGTCATCCATTTCGGCATGGCCAACAACATAACGTAATGCACTGTCTAATGATTGACTTAAACTATCATCCGCATCAGTGACACTAAATTTGTAACTACGTGGGTCAACAACACGATATTGAATTTGCATCTCGACACGTACAACATTTTCATCTTGAGTCAGCATAAATCCGGAAGCAGGTAACACTCGTGTTGTTTGAATATCGACAGGCATAATACGCTCTGCAAATGTCCATTTCCAACGTAAACCTGGATCTACTGTTCCAGCATATTGGCCAAAACGTAAAACAATACCTTTCTCTGCTTCTTTAATAGTATAGAAACCACTAAAACCATAAACGAGAATACCGACAATAAGTGCGATAACAATGCCGGCACTCGATGCGCCTTTATTGCTGCCACCATTTGATGATTTTCCACCAAAAATCCCGCTGACTTTATTACCAATATCTTTTAGTAAATCGTCTAGGTCAGGTGGTCCTTGATTCTTGTCATCTTTCTTTTTCCAGGGGTCTTTATCATTATTCCCCGGTTCATTCCACGCCATGGTCTTCTCCACTCATTTTAAATTAAATACATTCTAAAACTAACTTGCCCAATAACAGTAATATATCAGGCTGTTAACTTTCAATAAAGCCTTCTATATCAGCTTCATCGAGTTTAATTAGCCTATTCCATTCTCTTACCGGTAATTTTACCTTCAATAAACAATCACCATTCTCATCATAAGATTCTTCTTCAATACAATTTAATTGATAAAACACACTGCGAAGTTTTCCCTCGCTTGCTGGTAAGCGTAAGCTATGCTTGATTATTTGCTTACCTAAACGTTCAGATAATGCTTGAAAAAGTAACTCAATTCCAATATTTTTTTGAGCAGATAACCATACACGGATAGGTAAACCGGTGTCATCTCGGTCAATTCGCGGTTGAATATTTTCCATTACATCTATTTTGTTACAAATTAATAATTGTGGTACTTCACCTGCACCTATCTCTTTTAATACTTCCTCAACTTGCTCAATATTTTCTGTTCGGCGGTCATCGGAAATATCAATCACATGAAGTAATAACTCTGCTTCACGGGTTTCAGTAAGCGTTGCTTTAAAAGCTGCGACTAAATCATGGGGTAAATGCCGAATAAACCCAACCGTATCAGCTAAAATTGCTCGACCGACATCTTCAATATCTATTTTTCTTAATGTTGGATCTAAAGTTGCAAAAAGTTGATCCGCGGCGTAAACATCAGCTTTCGTAATTTGGTTAAATAATGTAGATTTACCTGCATTAGTATAACCAACTAATGAAAGTGTTGGAATTTCAGCGCGAGTTCTAGCACGACGACCTTGTTGGCGCTGCTTTTCGACTTTCCCTAAACGCTTACGTATATTTACCATGCGTTCGCGAAGTAAACGTCGGTCAGTTTCTAATTGCGTTTCACCGGGTCCACGTAGTCCAATCCCCCCCTTTTGTCTCTCAAGGTGAGTCCAACCACGAATAAGTCGAGTGCTCATATGTCGTAACTGTGCAAGTTCAACTTGAAGTTTACCTTCATGTGTACGTGCACGTTGAGCAAAAATATCTAAAATAAGTGCTGTACGATCTACAACACGGCATTCACATAACGCTTCAATATTTTTTTCTTGTGAAGGCGATAATGCATGATTGAAAAGTACAACGTCAGCTTTATAAAGTGACACGGCTTCAGCAATTTCTTCAGCTTTACCACTGCCCACAAAAAACTTTGTATGAGGTGTATTACGTTTACCAGTAATAATATTAAGTGAATTGATGCCAGCAGAACTTACAAGTAATTCAAACTCTTGTAGGTCTTCACGTGCATTTTCATCAGGAAAATCCAAGTGAACAAGTATTGCTTGTTCACCTGCTTTATAACGATCAAACAATTGAGCAGTACCTATAGACTAAATAGCTAAACCAAAAAATCTTTTTGGACATTACTTATTTGGCCAATAACCAAACTCAATAAAATCATTAATCTTGCTGTTCTTGATTATAGTCACCTGTTTGAGGTGCAGGCATGGTAGAAACTGCCCGAGAAGGAACAACAGTAGAAATCGCGTGTTTATAAACCATTTGGCTTACTGTATTTTTAAGTAAAATAACGAATTGATCAAAAGACTCTACTTGTCCTTGTAGCTTAATCCCATTAACTAAATATATTGCTACTGGAATGCGATCTCGTCGTAAAGCATTCAAAAATGGGTCTTGTAACGATTGCCCTTTTGCCATTATTTGGCCCCTTTTATTGTTATTTTTAATAAATGTATTGTTCGAATTTTTTTCATAACACAAGTTACTTACTATGCAACTGTTTTCATTATACATCAAGGTTTAAAGTTTGCTTACTGAAGACAAAATTACTTTTAAATTATTTTCGTCTTCCATATGCAACCATTGTAAATTTGGCCAATTTCTCAGCCACGTCAATTGCCGTTTAGCTAATTGACGTGTTGCACAAATTCCCTTGAAGACCATTTCATCATGATCTACAGCATCATTTAAATATTCCCACATCTGTCGATAACCAACACAACGTATAGAGGGTAAATTTTCATGTAAATCAGCACGCTGCTTTAACTTAACCACTTCTGATTCAAAGTCTTGTTTAATCATCTGCTCAAACCTCAGAGCGATGCGCGCATGTAAATCTTTACGATCTTTTGGCGAAATAGCAAACTGTAAAACATCACCGCCAAGTCGTTCGCCTTTAACTTTCGTTAATTCAGTCATGCTTTTGCCAGTAATACGATAAACTTCTAAAGCGCGAATTAATCGTTGCGGATCATTTTTATGAATACGCTCCGCTGATATCGGGTCTACGTTAGCCAGTTGGCCATGTATATTATCCCAACCTAGCTCTTTAGCTTCAGCTTCTATATCTTGTCGAATTTTAGCATCTGCGGTCGGCAAGGGGGAAATACCCTCAATCAAGCTTTTAAAATACATCATAGTTCCGCCTACCAATAATGGTATCCGGTTATTAGCTCGACTTTTTTCAATTTCTCTTAAAGCATCTCGGCAAAAATCAGCTGCTGAGTAGCTTTCACTCGCATCAATTAAATTAATTAAACTGTGTGGGTACTTTGCTAACTCTGCTGCCGTCGGTTTTGCTGTACCTATATCCATATCCCGATAGACAAGGGCGGAATCAACACTAATAATATCGCAGGGCAAAGCATCGTGTAATGCCATTGCTAATGCTGTTTTTCCTGATGCTGTAGGCCCCATCAAACAAATTACTGGCGGTAATTTACTTTGTTGAGTGTCAATACTATCCATTGGTAAGGCTTCAGACATCGCTTTATTAGGCATTCGTTAACTTGGTTATTGAAGATGTGAGGTCTACCACAACAGAATTCAAGCGTAACAGTTGTTCAAATGTAGAATTAAATTGTTTTTGGCTCAAACGTAGTAGATCTCTAGCTTGGTGGTTATCATAAGAACTTTTTGTTAATAGGCTTGCAAACGCTTGTTGCCATTCATTATTTGTTAATTCATCAACACCTTCAATCACCAATAGTTTCAATAATTCATTAAAACTAAGGTTGACGTCTTTATTTCTCAATAAAGCTGGAAATTGTCGAATTTGCACACTACTTTTTGTTAATACATTGACCACAATACCAATTTTTTTCAAAGCATCTGTTTGATGTTCAACAAAACTCACCTGTTCATGATTTAGGGAGATTTTTATGGGTAATAATAAAGGTTGGCTAACAAAGTCGTGTTGCCACCTATCTTTAACTTCAATAAACTTAAGCGCTTGTTCAATTTTATTCAATGATAATAACCGAAGTTCACCATTCAGTTTGACCACTGCATATAGTTCATCAACAACAGTTATCAACTCTAATACTTCATTTCCATTCGTTTCTAATAACGTTGTTTCTGTATTACCTTTTCCCGATATTTCACCATCAGACAAAGGTGTCATCAATGTTTGATAAGCTTGCGCTGCATTCCGACTTACTTGGTTATTACTATGCGTATAAGAAGATTGATTATGCTGATTGTCTTGATTGTTTAGCTGATAGGGGTTGCTCTGAACATCAGTAACTTTAGTCAATGGTTTTATATAATCACGCGTTGTTTGATAGTCGCTTGCTTGCTGCTCAACCTGCTTGCTTTGGGGGTAAGTCTCGGCACTAATTTCAGGCTGATGTTGTGGCAGATCAGTCGTTTGATTATCTTGTTCCGGCAAAAGCTCCGTATTCGCATTATCACTTAACGCGTTATGGCAAACAGAATAGATAAAATCATGAATATATCGACCTTGATGAAAACGGACTTCATGTTTAGCAGGATGTACATTAACATCTACTTCCCGGAAATCGAGTGTTAAGAAAAGTACAAAAGCAGGATAAGTATCAGCCGGCAACAGATTACTATATGCTTGGCGAATGGCATGATTAATTAATTTATCTCGCATCATACGACCATTGACATAACTGAAGCACAAATCATTTTGGCTACGCGCAAAACTTGGCAAACCTACCCAACCCGATAATTGTAAATCGCCATGCTGGCAATCTACTTCCAGTGCATGTTCAATAAACTTTGCTCCACATATTTGTGCAACACGTTTTCCATATAGACTTTTATTATTTACGGCTCTGAAGTGTTTAATCACTTTTTGGTTATGCGATAAGATAAAGCTCACATCAAAGCGTGCTAAAGCAATACGCTTAATAACTTCTTCAATGTGGGAAAACTCTGTTTTTTCAGTACGAAGAAACTTTCGTCTTGCTGGAGTATTAAAGAACAAATCAACGACATCGATAGTTGTGCCATTTGGATGCGCAGCTGGTTGTAGTGTTACAGCCATGTCTCGCCCTTCGGCTATTGCTTGCCAAGCCGATTCTTGCTCTACGGGTTTTGAGGTAAGCGTTAAACGAGAAACAGAGCTAATACTTGCCAGAGCTTCACCTCGAAAACCTAAACTACAAATGCCTTCTAGGTCATTCAAGCTTTTAATTTTACTGGTAGCATGACGGCTTAACGCTAACGTTAATTCATCTTTGACAATACCCGAGCCGTTATCGCTTATACGAATACGTTTAGCACCGCCTTTTTCAATATCTATCTTAATGGTAGTTGAGCCAGCATCTAAGCTGTTTTCCACTAATTCTTTCACTACAGATGATGGGCGTTCTACCACTTCGCCAGCAGCAATTTGGTTAGCAAGTCGAGCAGGAAGGATTTCTATGGTCATAATTTTTGATCGTTAACTATTGTAAATGAGATTAATCAGCGCGAGGTATGGTCAATGTTTGACCAATACGAATGGTATTCGACGTTAAATTGTTTGCCGTTTTTAATTGCCTAATTGAAACGTTATAGCGTTGTGCAACGACCGACAAAGATTCACCTCGCGTAATTTTGTGTTCACGCTTTTCAATAGACGCATAATAACTCCCCATTGGCGGCTGAGAAATAAAATGATTTTTAATCCCTTTGAAAATGCCATTAGCGAGTTTTCTTTGATGAGCACTAGAGTTCAAGTTTTGCTCTTCTCTATGGTTCGAAATAAAGCCAGTTTCAACCAAAATAGAGGGGATATCAGAAGATTTCAACACACCAAAATTACCATGCTGCGGTACTTTTTTATGCATTTTGGTAACTTTCTTTAATTGTTTCAAAACACTACTTGCCATACTTATACTGACACCTTGTGAGTGTTCTTTATTCATATCAGCTAAAGTTTTCGCTAAATTATCATCACGCGTATTTTTAATGACCCCGCCACCGCCACCTAAGAGCTCTGAATTTTTAGAGCGATTACGCAACCATTTTGCCATTTCAGATTCAACGCGTTTGTTGGATACAATCCAAACTGACGCACCACTAGGTTGTGGTGTTCTAAAAGCATCGGCATGAATTGAGACCAAGAAGTCAACTTGGTTTTTTCTTGCTATTTCACTACGCATTCCTACTGATACATAGTAATCACCATCGCGCACCATCACTGCTTTCATGCCTTTTTCTTTATTAATATAACTGGCAAGTTTTTTGGCTATTGCGAGTGTCACCCGCTTTTCATAGCTACCTTTGCCACCAATAGAACCTGGGTCTTCGCCGCCATGTCCGGCGTCAATGGCTATCACAATATCGCGCTTATTATTTTTTGGTGTATGGGTACGTTGAGTGATTTTTTCTTGATCAAATAAATCGATAACTAAACGATTACCGTATTGACCTGCTGGAGATAGCGGAAAAACCGCCAAAGAATAATTATCAGCCAATTCCAAGACTAATCGTGTCGTGCCTTTATTCTTGGATTTACTGGTGCGAATTCGTTTAATGCGTTTATCATTTTTCAATACATTGTTAAAAGAAACAAGGTTCTTACTATTTTTGAAATCAATGACTAAGCGCTGAGGATTTTTTAAACTGAAATATTTATAATCGGGTTTGTTGCTTAAATCAAAAACAATACGCGTATTTCCTGGTGCTGGCCAAACACGTACGCCATCAATACTATCACCATAGACGGGAAAGAAAGCGCCTACGAGTAATAAAATAGCTAATAATAACGTTCGAATATTCATTTACTCCTTTCCTGCCTCTTGCTTCTATCAAGCTAAATTAAATAAGTGCATTCAGTACTAGCTCACCTAACGGGGTGTTTGCCTGTACGTTAATTGTTCTTTGTTCTTCACTATACGCTAAGTCGATGCGCAAATCAGATTCCTTGATCATACCTTCGCCTTTTTCTGGCCACTCAATAAAACAGCAGCAGTTATGGGCAAAATAATCTCGAATCCCCATATATTCTAACTCTTCAGGATCTGACAATCGATATAAATCAAAATGGTAAACTAACCAGTCATTTAATTCGTAAGGTTCAACTAAGGTATAAGTTGGGCTTTTCACATGACCAACATGACCCATCCCTTGTACAAAACCGCGAGTCAATGTGGTTTTTCCGGCACCTAAGTCCCCATACAAATAGACGACAATGCCTTCTTTAAGTTGGTTTTTCACAATATTAGCGAGTTTTTTACCAATCGTTATAGTTGCTGATTCGTCTGCTAATAAGTACTGTTTGTTTGTAAGTATTTCTTTCATTAATTTTTTCTAACATCGATTATTTATAAGTTGCTGGATAACAGACAATAAGTGACTTGTTAGCATAGCAATTTTACTCGGCTTGTGTGTAACAAAATATCTTCTTATTACAAAAAAGCACTTAAGACTTAAGCCATTCCCTTCATTACTCAACACTTGTTCGCGGAAAAATACTCTTGTGGTAAACTGGTGATTAACAATATTTCTTTCATTATTTTTATCAGATATTTTCTAACTTCCAGCGATTATTATTCAATTATGACAACATCTCAGATCGACTATCATTCATTGGCCGAAAAAATACAACTTTGGGGACAAGCGCTAGGTTTTTCCCAAGTTGGCTTTAGCGATATTGACTTATCTAGTCATGAAAAAGCCTTAACGGATTGGTTAGAAAATAATTATCATGGTGAGATGGATTACATGGAAAAGCACGGTTTAATGCGGGCACGGGTGCAAGAGCTTGTTGAAGGTACAACCCGAGTGATCAGTGTTCGCATGGATTATTTACCCCCAGAAGCAAAATTCGCACGCATACTAAAGAAGAAAGATCATGCCTATATCAGCCGTTATGCGCTAGGACGTGATTATCATAAGTTAATTCGAAAACGTCTTAAACAACTTGGTGATAAAATTAGTGAATATTGTGAAACGTTTAATTTTCGTCCTTTTGTTGACTCTGCACCTATTCTAGAAAGACCTTTAGCTGAAAAAGCCGGGTTAGGCTGGGTAGGAAAGCACTCGCTGCTGATCAACAAAACTGCAGGGTCGTGGTTTTTTTTGGGTGAACTTTTAGTTGATATACCTTTGCCTATTAGTGAGCCGACAACAAATGAATGCGGTAGCTGCGTTTCATGTATTAAGATTTGTCCTACCCAAGCTATAGTAGCTCCATACGTCGTTGATGCTCGTCGCTGTATATCATATCTAACGATTGAATTACGTGATGCGATCCCAGAAGAATTCAGACCTTTAATTGGCAATAGAATATATGGTTGTGATGACTGCCAACTAATTTGTCCATGGAATAAATTTGCAAACTTAAGTAATGAAGGTGATTTTTCGCCACGTCAGAACATTGATAACATTGAATTACTGACTGTCTTTAGTTGGGATGAAAAAAACTTTCTAAGTAAAACTGAAGGTTCACCCATCCGACGGATCGGCTTTCAGAGCTGGCAAAGAAATATTGCAGTTGCAATAGGTAATGCACCTTACACTGAAGAGAATATTCAAGCATTAACGCATAAGCTAACCAACGCAGAAACTATGGTTGCTGAACATATTCATTGGGCACTGGAGCAACAAGACCAAAAACGTATTGCCATAGAACAACAAGTTATACTACACGTGAAAAACCTAAGATTAACCGAAAGATTAATCCGCAGTGTTGAAAAAGGTTTACCTAGAGACGCTTAACGGGGTCAGCTTCCTGCCACTTTATTTTAAGTTTATCAATAGCCTCTAAACCGCTCCCCTTGATACTTGAAGATAACAACACCTCAATAGCTTCTTCTCCTAATTTGCTATGGTATTCTTCAAACTCATTACTTTGCTTTATCACGATCAGTATTTTTAACATACGCATGGTCAGTTTAACATTATGAGGCGTTAACCTGAGTGCTTGTTGAATAGCGTCTAGTGCTGGTTGCAAACGATTCTTATCGAAATGTTCGATCGCCATATCATTCAATTGCTTCGGAGAAAAATTAATTTCAGCCCGTTCAATACTTTCTTGTTCTATATATTTATTGATGACTTGGCCAGTAAGTGAATCTCCTGAAACCTGATTACTAATTGCATCTAACATTTTAACTGCGTCTTCACGCATGCCCAATTCGTGAAAGACCTTTACTTTATCGAGATTATCTTCAATTTGTGGTGATATTTTTAAATCCACGTGATTATCAATAAGTTTAATTGCTTTACCTTTTTGTTCACGAACGATATATAACCGTGCTTTTATCACCAACAACTGCTGTTTGAATTCACTTATTTCACTACTATATTCACTTTGAAGTTGTTTAATGTATTTGTCCGTTTGCTTCAAAACAAGGGCTGTCCGTTCGTCAGTCAATGCGCAGGCTAAGTCAATGCCTGAACGAATCACGTTTAAAAGTAATTCTGGTGAATCATGTATAGAGTTTTTTGCTTGTTTGGCAATATTGCGTGTTGCGACATACTGCCCTTCATGATCATGATTGAGACGTGCTAAATCCCAAGACTTTTTATTACGTTCAATATTCCGTGGAGATAACTCTGTGGCTTTTTTTATTTCATCGTATGCTTTGTCATATTCTTCTTGCTCAATATAATACTGGGCGAGCATATCGTGAGCACCAAACCTTGTTGCAGGCTTCGCGATCAGTTTTTCGAGCAATTCATTAATTTCGTTAATACGCCCTTGTTTTAACAAAGACCTAACATAGCCCAAGTATACCCAAGCATAGGTATAGGTTTTCATTAATCCTTTATAGAAAGCTTCTGCTGTTTCAAATTCTAAAAGGTTTAAATAAGCTTCACCTTTCATGCGTGATATGTTCGAGTGAAAATGATGCAAACGTTCATTCGCTAAATAACGGTCAGCAAAATAAATAACTTTTGCAAAACTCTTGGTGTCAATCGCTCGATACATGTTGAATAATTGCTTCTTAATTTGCAAAGTTTGCACTAAACGTTCTTTAACTGTTTTAGGTGCAAGTGGTTTTACCCAAAAATCATCAGGCTGCAATTCTACAATCGAGTTAACGAGAGACTCACTCGTTTCAGTGCTAAGAAAAATCAGCACTGTGGTTTTATTAACATGACCTCTAAACTTTAATTCTTCGAGTAAATGAAAACCGTCTTTATCACTATTAACATTAAATGAACAAATGACAATATTAAAACGCTCTGATTCACATAACCTTATACCGTAATAAGCACTTTCAGCACATTTTACATGATTAACGCCAATGTCATATAACCCTCTTTTTAGCGTGTCATGAACTAACCGGTTGTCGTCAATTATTAATACGGTAAGTTGGGAAAGATCATCCAATTCACTTTGTTCAGTAATTTCCATTTAACTTTTACCTTGATAAATTTTTTCTGCTGCAGCACGCCTTTGAATGCAGGTAGTAACAACGATTTCTTTTTCAGCTGCTTTATAGTTTTTCCACGCAAGGATTTCATTTATATGCCGGAAGCAGCCTAAACATATATCCTCTGTATTTAAACAACAATTTCGCACGCAAGGGCTCGGAATTTCGAGTGCTTTTTCATGTTCAATCATGTCTAAATAGCCTCAGCAAACTGATTTAGCAGTGATTTTTGATGACTCAATTTACTAAATAACACCATAGCTTGCTTATGTTCTGTTGTCACACCTTTGTTAAGGTTTACCAGTAACTGTTGACAAATGTCAGTGAAATCTACGGCGGCTAGTATTGTCCCTGTTTTAATCAGAGCATGGGTCAAACTTATACCTAGTAGCTGATTTTGCTCTGCGAGTGCCATCGATAGTTTTTTAACTATTTCATCAATGTCATCAAGATAATCATCAAGCATTACAACGGCCAACTCAGGTGAACCCTGATTTTGTGCATATAGAACTAAATTTATAGCATCGGGTTGATTGTTATTCGACGTTTCAGGTACGGGTTGATTGTTATTCGACGTTTCAGGTAAAGGTAAGGCTAATGTCGATGATAAGTTGTCTAGCGGTTCATTTATATTAAGCGTATTTACTTCGCTACGTTTATTTACATGAACGTCATTAGTGAAATTTTCACTCTTATCGATAGAAATCATTTTAGTTTCTTTGCGCTTTAACCAAGGTTGTAATAGTGCAACTAAAGCGTCAATGTTTTTAAGTTCTGGTACGACAAATTCGCCCCATTTTTTAGCTAAGGACGGGTCACCAGACGTCGAAAATCTGCGCTGATTAAAAGTAAATATATCACGACGTACACCTTTCCCAGCTGCAATTTCAATAAAAGGTGATTGTTCAAACTCGGTAAATAATAATAAATATCGCCCAGAAGTCCAGAATTTCATCATCGCTTTTGGCTGACAAACAATCTTCACCTGTAAACCTAACCACTGTAAAATACGTATCAAGGTTAAATGCTCTGTTGGACTTTCAACCGCAAAAAGAACCTCAACTTGCGTCACTAGAAACTGATGTTCAGCAAAGGTATTTGCATCAAATTTACTGTTACTCTTTTTATTATTAGACAAAAAGTCAGATAAGTTTTGTTGCAGTTCAATTGTTTTTAGCGGATTTGCCGTTTGTTGGAATAAACCAAATTTTTCTAATGAAGCGTTAAAAAACGGCTGTATTACAAAGAGTTTCGGTTGGATATTCTTATCCAAATTCGAAATAAGTTGTTGAATATTTTCAAGTGACTTTGAATAAAAATCACTACCCAATATAACAAGGTCGATTTTTTTCTCCGCTAAGTGAGCAGCACTGAGTTGTTGAACAATTACTTCTGGCTTAGCAAAACTTTCAACTACCCCATTTGCTGAAGAAATAGATTTTTCGATGGTATTGCGAATGCTGTTGTCATTAGAGAGCAATAAAATATTCGCTTGCTTTAAATCGACTTTATTAGATGTTATTTCAGGAGCAGTATCTACAAAGGCAATAGGAAGCGTAAATGAAAACTGGTAACCATTATCTTGTAATTGAACATTCTTGTCAGTGACATGCAATGAGTCAAACAGTAAACACATATAATCAATTGTATCGTTTGAAATTATTCTTGCTGAACCAGGAGGTTCAACCAATAATAATCGCTCTATCTCCTTGGGCACTTGCGCAACCTTCTTACTAGCTTTCACAGAGAAATCAAAACGAATAATTTGCTGACCTTCATTCTTATCCAACACAACCGTGTTGATTTGTAAATCAGCTTTAAATAAATCAGCAAGTAATAACCTGCATATTCCACTGAAAAGTCGATGAAATAAGCGAATATCCAATTTAGCGTGTGTTAATAATTTTTCGTCTTGTTGGTAATAAATATTATTACGCTGAAAATGCGCGTCTGTAATGATATTAAGCAATGCAGCGTCTATTTCTCGGTGTAAAGCAACGTCATGCAGTGTCATTGATTGCATTTCAGACGAAAAATCATTTCGAATTCTATTTTGTCTGCACCAATCAAAAATTCTTGCTAATTGTCGATAGACTTGAAGAGAAGTAACACCGGAACCAATAGAAACACTTTGGCTTTGTAACATAGTACGAACAACCATATTGCTTAACTTTTCGTTATTCCTTCTATCTTGAGATTTCCGCATCAAGCTTTCTTCAGAAGAAATCGACTCTAAAAATTCAATACAACTTTTTAACTTATTGATTTCTTCAAGCTGTTGATTAATATGCTGACTGGTCGCTTTTTGTTCTTCAATCTTTTGCTGATATTGTTTTTCACTATGTACAGGATTCGTAATTATTTCGAGTGATTTTTGAAATTGTTCCGCGATATGTTTATTTTCTTTAGAATTAAACATATCGGATGTACATTTTTCATCACTATTCTTATTTCTACTTTCTATGAATTGAGTAAATAGTTGTACGCTTTCTTGCCCATACCTTTTAACTTTTTTCTTCGCTGCAAAGATCATTCTCAGCAGAAGGAAAAAAAGTAGCCCGATAAATCCAAGAATCGACAGTTGTAAATTTTGGTTGTTGAGGATGATATTTCGCTGAGCGAATAAATCCTTTATTTCAACAGGAACCCAATCTAGTAAGATTAGTTTATTTTTTTGAGGTGAAGACTCAACGGATGATATTTCCAGTACTAATTGTTGTAGTTTTTGCTGTTGTTGCTTAATAAACTCGACGTATAAACGGGATAAACGTAAATGACTGCGCCACTTTGCCACTGAATTTTGTTGTGAGAATAGCAGTTGGTCTAAAGTTATTAATTGTGTTGTCAATAAAGAAGTAGGATTACTTACAAGCCTACCCGCTGGTAAAAAGTTCGTCACCGCTTGTTTTAGTTCTGCGCTAACATCGTCAAACTCAAGAATTGAAGACTGTAAATCTAATTGTTGAAAAGCTAACAAAGCACGAATAATTGTTTGTTGCAGTTTTTGTGATTGGCTAAGTTCAGTTAACTGTACGGCGTATGCTTTAGCTCGATTTGCGGTGACTTTATCAGTGAACCTATCGACACTGATTTGCTTTAACAAGAGACTAGTTTGTCGGTTTTTCTCTTTTATGTCAGATGATAATTGATCATTAATTAGTTGTAGTTGGATTATCGTATTTTGCTTTAATTGGTAATTTCTATCATGATTTTTATCTAGTTTAGATACAACGCCTGCAAATTCTTTATGACCGATATACATGAGATCAAGTTGAGATTTATTTTTATTGAAAGGTAATGATATTTTATTAATTTGCAGTTGAACGTGTTGATAATCATCCGCTAAATTCTCGGCATGGGTACGTTTGGCTAAATCATCTAACGCAAGGTATGTCGATAAAATTTGCTGTTGTTGGATATTTTGTTTCGCTAAAGATGGCAGTTCTTCCCCAGCTAAAAGTGTAACTTGATTATCACGAAGTACTAAAAGCACCGTTAGAGAAGTACATAGGAAAAGTGATAGGAAAGCAATCCGAAAAAATCGTCCTGATAATTGCTGATAAAAGTAGCGAGAAACGTCCATATTGTACAATACCTTCAACGGTAAATTCGGGTAAAAATACAGTGTAGGGAATTGTCACTAAGAATCAACGATTTTTAGTGGATTCATCGCGCTTTTATTTAAACAATACTAGGTTCTCTTTGCCACCCAAGCCCATTCCATTTCACAAACAATAGGTTGTTGTTCAGATTCATCCGTTATTTCTACATTCACCATTATGCTGCCTTTGTCAGAATTCTCGATCATGTGGACATCGACTTCAGATATTTTTGCTACAGCAGTTAAGCTCCCCTTCATCCGTCTTTGATAATGAATAGTCATACTTTTCAAAAGAGGTACACAAGTATCCAAAACATTCATACCGAAAACAATGCCTGTCGCTGACTCTGCTAGTAGTGCCGCTGCAATAGCATGAATACCACCAATATGATTACGCACTTTTTTCTTGTTTTCGAGTGTTAACACAGCTTGAGTGTGAGAAACCGATACTAATTTTATGGATGAAGTTCCTGCGAATTTTACGGTTGTGCAGAAGATTTTAGTTAATAAGAAGGAGCGCATGGCACGAGGGGCCTTATTAACTTTATTAACAACTTTTCTGAATTTATTGGTCATGAGGATGCTACGCAAATATAATTTAAAAAACAGTGTCGCGCATACTGGTCTGACCTGCAAGTTTTTTACGTAAAAGTATTGTTGAATTTCTATTTTGCAAGAACAAAAAAAACGCCATTGGCGCTTTTCTTTTAGTATTGATAAAAAATTTTACAGTTTAAAAAAGTGTTCTTGATACACTTTCATTTCAGCAATTGACTCTAAAATATCATCAAGAGCTAAATGTGCGCCCGTTTTCACCACTTTATCTAAAACTTCTGGTTTCCATCGACGCGCTAATTCTTTTACTGTACTTACATCTAAATTTCGGTAATGAAAATAATCTTCAAAATCAGGCATATACTTATTGATAAAACGGCGATCTTGTCCAATGCTGTTGCCACACATCGGTGACTTCCCTTTTGGTACATATTGCTCAACAAATTTTAGCGTCGCTTCGGTGGCATCAGCTAACGAACTTACACTTTCACGACAACGTTTAGTCAAACCTGATTTTCCATGGTGCTCTATACACCACTCACTCATATTATCTAAAACATCATCATTTTGATGAATGGCAAATACCGGACCTTCAGCTAAGATGTTTAAATGACTATCTGTGATTATACTGGCAATTTCTATTATCACATCTACAGCTGGCTCTAACCCTGTCATTTCCAGATCTAACCAAATTAAATTTGTATCGCTACACGTCATACCATTTCCTTAAAAAGCCAACTGTTTTACTTGCTGTTACAAGTATATTAGATGAATTGTGATTTAATCAGTATAATACGTGACAATGAACTGTGATAAAAACCTTTTGTCACATTACCTTTTTTATATAATAGTGAATTTTACATAAATAACATGATGAAACTGCATGTCTAAGGTCAAAAAACTGACTAAAGGTCAGACAAGACGTATAAAAGACAATCAAGCTAAAAAGCTACGTAATAAACCTGAGCAAGTAAAATGGCAAGATACCGAACTAGGTGAAGCTGAAAATGGCACTATTCTCAGTCGCTTTGGACAACATGCCGATGTTGAAGCTGAAAATGGCGATTGCATACGTTGTAATATTAGACGTGGTGTTAAGTCTTTAGTCTGTGGTGATAAAGTTTTGTGGCGCAGAGGTAAAGAAACACAACATAGCATATCAGGTGTTATTGAAGCTGTTCATGAAAGAACCTCAGTATTAAGCCGTCCGGATGTTTATGATGGTGTTAAACCTATCGCTGCCAATATTACCCAAATATTAATTGTCTCTTCTGTGTTACCTGCATTTAATCCAGATATAATCGACCGTTATTTAGTCGCTGCAGAGCAAACAGGCATTACACCTGTTATTTTACTTAATAAAACTGATTTATTTGATGAAGCGTCTCAAGCCGATATTGAACAGCAGCTCAATATTTATCGTGATATCGGTTATCAAGTTATTTATGTCAGCAATGAATCTCAAGACGGTATTGAAGAGCTTAAAATGCAACTCAGTGAACATACCAGTGTTTTTGTGGGTCAATCTGGCGTGGGTAAGTCAACACTCACTAACTCGTTAATGCCTGAATTAGGGGTGATGACAAAAGTGGTTTCTGAAAACTCAGGTTTGGGTCAGCACACTACAACTGTTGCACGTTTATACCATTTCAAACAAGGTGGAGATTTAATTGATTCACCAGGTATCCGTGAATTCGGTTTATGGCACTTAACCCCGGCAGAAGTTTACGGTGGTTTTGTTGAATTCGAAGATTATTTAGGTGATTGCAAATTTAGAGATTGCAAACACCAAAAGGATCCGGGGTGCGCGCTAATAGCCGCAGGTAAAGATCTGAAAATACACCCAAAACGTTTAGCGAGTTTTCAACGGATTTTAGCGAGTTTAGGTGATAATAAATTAACTTCTCGTTTCAACGATTAACAAAAATTAAAATAATATAAAGGATCATTCAGTGCTTTTAAATAAATTAAAAATCACCCTTCAATACATTATGCCAAAACATATCATTTCTAGTTTGGCAGGGAAATTTGCCGACGCAGAATGTGGCACGTTAACAACTAAAGCGATTAAAGCATTCATTAAAAACTACAACATTAATATGGCTGAAGCAAAGTTTAAAGATGCCGAAGACTTTAAAACATTTAACGACTTCTTTACCCGTGAACTTGAAGAAGGTGCTCGCCCTATTGATAGCGACGAAAATACCCTTTGTTATCCTGTTGATGGTGCAATTAGCCAACAAGGAGATATTGAAGATGGTCGTTTAATTCAGGCTAAAGGTTTTGATTATTCATTAGAGACATTGTTAGGTGGTTCATATAATACCGCCAAGCCATTTCAAGGCGGTAAATTTTCCTGTATCTATTTAGCGCCCAAAGATTATCATCGCATTCATATGCCTATGGCTGCAACGTTACGTGAAATGATTTTCGTTCCAGGCGATTTATTCTCAGTCAATCCGTTAACAGCGAATAATGTTCCTAATTTATTTTCAAGAAATGAACGCTTAGTTGCGATATTCGATACTAAAGCCGGACCAATGGCGATGGTATTAGTTGGCGCAACGATTGTTGGCAGTATTGAAACGACCTGGGCAGGTACGGTTATCTCGTCAAGTAAGCAAGGTATTATCAGAGAAAGTTACCCTGCTGATGGCGCTGATGCAATTACCTTTGAGAAAGGTGATGAAATGGGTCGTTTCAAACTAGGTTCTACTGTTGTATCTACCTTTGCACCAAATATGGTTGAATTTAATGCAAGCGCAAGCGCGGGCACGGTAACTCGCTTAGGTGAACATTATGCTGACATTGTGACGCCTGATGTAGTTACCTCTGATGAAGCCCCTTCAGATATTAGCGACGCAGATTAACCATGAAAATTATTGCTCATCGAGGTGCTAGTGGAGAGTTTCCTGAAAACTCACTACTGGCTTTCGAGCATGCAATACTACAACAAGCTGACGGAATTGAGCTCGATGCTCAGTATCACCATGCTTCAGGAGAGTTTGTTTTATTGCATGACTCCTATGTGAAAGACAATGCAGGTAATGAATTTCATTTTAATGAATTACCTTTAGCAGACTTACTCTCCATTACCAAAAATAATCACCCCATTACAACGCTTGATAAAGCACTGAAAGTTATTGATGGTCGTTGCCAAGTAAATATCGAGTTAAAAACCTCCGTTGCTGAGCCATCAGATATAAATGTAATCGTTCAAGCTTTGATTGAATTATTGAATGAATATACTAGAAACCAGCAATTTTGCTTTTCTCAATTTATAATCTCAGCTTTTAATCATCCGTTATTATTAGCGTTTAAACGATGTATCCCTCAAGTCGATACGGCGGCATTAGTTGCACATTATCCACTGAGTCTTGATGAATATAAAAACGTACTACACGCTCAATCAATCAATCCTTCAATAGAATGTTTAAACCAACAATTGGTTAATGATGCTCATCAACTTGACTTATCTGTTTGGGTTTACACAGTGGATCGCGAACAAGATATAAAGCAATGCATGAAGTTTGGTGTTGATGCTATTTTTACCAACTATCCAGCTCGTACTAAACTAATCGTTGAAAAAAACGAAAGTTTTTAAAATTAAAAAGCTTTAGATATCAAAGTAGTGTTACAAAAGAATGACAGGTTTAAGAAAAGTGGTTGCTCATTTAATCAACACAAGATACGATTGCATTCGTATATAACTTTAATTATTCATAGCTTTAAGGAATTTCAATGGCTCGAGATAATACAAACATCAAGCCTACAGAAGCAGAGTTAACTTTGCTTAATGTTCTCTGGAAAGTTGGTCCAGCAACCGTTCGTCAGGTTCATGACGTAGTTAGTAAAACTCAAAAAACTGGCTACACTACAGTTTTGAAGATATTACAAATTATGCATGAAAAAACTTTGGTCATTCGTGATGAAAGTAATCGAGCACATGTCTATGCACCAGCAAATAGTGAGACTTTTACCCAATCGTCGTTATTGAAAGATCTCGCGACAAAGGCTTTTGGTGGTTCAACATCAAAGTTAGTCATGCGAGCTTTAGATGAATCCACTAGTAAAGAGGAAATTGCCGATATTCGTCAACTACTCAATGATTTAGAAAAATAGCAATCGTACACCTGTTAAAGTAGTATTTATAAAGAGCACTTAAACACGGAAGAATAATGCAGGATAACTTAATGAGTAGTCCATTTTTATACAATTTATCGTTAACCCTTATCCACTTTATGTGGCAAGGGTTTTTCGTTGCGCTTGCGCTAAAATTGGCATTAACTTTTACTTCTTATAATAAACCACAATGGCGCTATGCATTTGCGTCATTGGCTATGGTTGCTAATTTATTAATACCTTTGTTTACCTTCTTCATTATTTATCAACCCGACTTTCAACAATTTAGTCCATTGTTGAATAACAATATATTATTAGGCAACATCAGTAATAATGACATCCAAAACACCGCTTTTTGGTATTCAAATACTGTTGAATTTTTACCTTATTTGTCACTGACTTGGGTAACGATTAGCTTTGTTCTCGCCGTTAAACTCTTTATTGAATTATATAATGTCAATCAACTCCCTAAAACAGGCACATCACCTGCGGATCCAGCACTTGAAGCGCGGTTTCAGCAATTAATTGAACAAGTAAAATTGAAATGTACTCCTCAAATTCTAATTTCACTTAAAAATGATGTTCCTATGGCGATTGGTTGGATTAAACCTGTTGTACTTATTCCAATAACGATGTTGTCAGGTCTAACGCCTGCACAACTTGACATGCTTATTTTGCATGAACTAGCTCATATCCGACGTCATGATTACCTCGTAAACTTTATACAGACTTTGGTTGAGATATTCTTATTTTTCCACCCTGGTGTTCGCTGGGTTTCTAAGCAAATGCGTAATGAACGTGAATACTGCAGTGATGACATTGCTGTACAGCATTGTGGTAATCCTGTTGCTTATGCGCATACGCTTGCTGATACGGCTTCAATATGTGACAGCCATCGTAATCACTCAATTCCTGCAATGGCAATGGCGGCATCTGGCGGTGATTTAAAGCAGAGAGTTATCCGTTTAATTGATCAAAACCAACATTGCTCGACAACCAATAACTCAGGACAATGGTTGGCTTCTATTGCTATTATTCTTTCAATTGTTTTAATCGGCAGTCAGAAATACATCCAAATCCCCACTATAGACTTAAGCTCTGACAATGCTTTATTATACCGTGGCACAGATGAAAATTTCACAAAAAGTAATAATCTTAAAGAA
>Ga0209396_1000699_pt1 | contig 38700 bp, 28 predicted proteins | sample GOMGulsemesocosm_6_FD_184638 | JGI IMG/M metagenome (GOLD analysis project Ga0209396, IMG submission 184638) | Methane-oxidizing microbial communities from mesocosms in the Gulf of Mexico - GOM8C Gulf of Mexico (SPAdes) (version 2) | ecosystem: Environmental > Aquatic > Marine > Cold seeps...
ACCTCGTACCGCTGCGCCAACATGTTGAGCTACATGGTTAGGCACTTCACCAAAAGCGCGTTGACCTATGATGGGGTTAAGAGGATTACTGTTAACATCAGCGCAGGGTGAAAGTAGGGTATTGTAGCCAATCGCTTGCATTTGCTCGGCAAAGACTTGATACATAGTTTCAGTTTTATCGACATCATTTGCGATGCCTAAAGCCAAATTCCCTGGGCCTAAGTCGGTTTCTTGGGTCAATATTCCCCAAGCACCTTCTTGGTCTACCGCTAATAATAACGGCGCATCACATGCGCGTAGTGCGGCTTTTTTTTGTAATTGTCCTGATAAGGTTTTCGCTTCTTTTAATGTATTTGCATTATCATCTGTTAAGTAAAAGCCACCGACATGCATATTTTTTACTAAATCGAGCGCATATTCACTGTCTTGTCCGGCAAAGGCTAAAATAAAGAGTTGGCCAACTTTTTCTTCTATGGTGAGCGTTGGGATTAGCTGTTCAATTTTTTTTAGGTAACTCATTTCACATTCCTTAGGCATAGCGAAGCCCTATCGTGAGTATCATGTGATTAAACATGCTCACGATTTATTATTTTTTCGATAAAAAGTACTGAAAAGTACTAAGAGTTAAGCGGCTATTTTTTTAGCACCTGTAATAAGACCCACTAAGTCTTCTTTGGTCACGTCAGATACAGCGACGTCAGCAACAGAGCTACCTTGATATAAAACCACTGCACGATCACATGTTTCAACGACATGCTGCATGTTATGGCTGATCAAGAGTACGGCGACACCTTGTGAGCTAATGACCTTAATCAAGTCATTCACTTGTGCACTTTGCTCAACGCCAAGTGCGGCAGTAGGCTCATCCATAATGACAATATCAGCGCCCCAATTTACAGCTCGAGCAATGGCTATCGCTTGTCTCTGGCCGCCCGATAAATTGTGAATTTGCTCGTTGTAAGAGGGTATCCGTGTATTTAACCGATTTAGAGACTTTCTTGCTCTCTTTGTCATCGCTTTTGTATCAAGCCAGCCTAACCAGCGAAGGATGGGATTTTTATGCTTTATCTCTCTATTTAGAAATAAATTTTGGACAATATTAAATTCAGGGATCATCGCTAAGTCTTGGAACACTGTCTCTATCCCAGCTTCACGAGCATCCTCTGGTGAGCTAATATACACTGCTTTTCCATTAACTTTAATCTCACCACCATCAGGCGAATAAACCCCTGAAATACATTTAACTAAGGTTGATTTTCCTGCGCCGTTGTCACCTAACAAACCAACAACTTCGCCTTTATTTATGGTAAAAGTTACGTCTTGCAACGCATGTACGCCACCAAAACTTTTTTTGATTGAGTTAAGCTCTAAAGCCACTTGATCTAATGCTGATCTAACCATTTCGTATCTCCTTCACACCGATGGCGACAGCAATCACCAAAATTACACCGCGAGCAATCATTTGCTCATTTGTTGAAAAACCAGACAAAATTAAGCCATTGTTAATAATGCCCATTAACCAGGTACCCAAAATGGCACCTACTATACATGCTCGTCCACCAAATAAACTGGTACCACCAATGGCGACGGCCGCTATAACGGTTAATAAATCTGCTTCACCTAAGGTATATCGAGCACCATGCAATCGGCCTGCATAGAGTAAACCAGCTAATGCTGCAGCCATTGATGAGGCGATTAACGCATATAAACGTATTCTGGTTACTTTTATACCCATGGCTCTTGCAGCGGTAGGATTACCACCAACCGCTAACAAATGTCGTCCTGCGGCAAGTTTCTTTAAAATAATATAAGCGCAGCCGCCAATTACTATGGTCCAAAGCAGTAATATAGGCATGCCGAGTACTTTTCCAGAGCCAAACAAAAAGGTAAAGTCTTGATTAATAATAGGTACTGATTCTAAGTTAGTTATTTGTCTGGCAATACCGGTAATTATACCCATAGTGCCTAAGGTAATAAGCAAAGATGATACTTGCAGTCGCTCAATCAGTAAGCCGTTTATTAGACCTATCGTAAGCCCGACTAAAAGTGCCCCTAAAACTGCTAGGGGAATTCCAGTATGTTGTAATAAGAGCGCGCCAACTAAAGCGCTTAATGCGACAGTAGAGCCTATAGATAAATCGATATGGCCAACCGCTAAAGCGAAGGTTAATCCCACAGCCATTATGGTTAGTGGTGCTGTTTGTTTAACAATATTCATAAAATTGGATAAGGTTAAAAATGCAGTATCGTGTAATACGATAGCGAAAAAGCATAAAACGAAGAAGAAAATATAATAAATAAAAGCTTCTCGTTGCAAAGCAAATTGCTTTAGTTGGTTTAGTGATAACATTTGAGCATTCATAAGGGGTCCTTTACTGTTGTAATGCTTGCGTTAATAACTTCGGCAACGGCTTTTTAAATGCTTCTTGCCATGCGGAAGTAATGTTTGTTCTAGTGACCTTATCAAAAGGGACTATGGTCACTTGTGCGGCGCGTTGTCCAAGTATTGCTGCAGCGCCTAATTTCGCCATCGTTGCGCCGATATCATAAGGTCTATCAGCGACTGTGCCGTATAAATTTCGATTGGTTGCCATGTCTAATAAGTTATTGACGCCTAAATCATGGGTGATCACCTTAATATCAGGTCTATCTAGCGATCGTAGTGCTTCAATGACACCTTCAGCAGCACTATCCCATGACACATAAATGGCTTCGATTTCAGGATTTTGTAAAACCATTGCCGCAGCAATATTGCTTGTTTCACTTTCTTTAACAAAACCTTTCTCGATAACTACATCGATATTTGGCGCAGACTTTAACGCTTGCCTAAATGCTTGGTCACGATTATTGGTAATGAAGTATTTAGCGTCATGATAAATAATGCCTAATTTACCGGACTGTTGTAGTGCATCCATGGTCAATTGAGCCGCGGCTTTTCCCATACCAAACATGTCATCGGTAACTATGCCGACATAATCCTGATGATGAATAAAACCTTCTATAGGATTACTTAATAAAACCAACTTAGCGCCACTATCAATAGCACTGCGGTAACTGTTTTTAGTGCTGGTACTATCGACAGAGAGTGACAGTATAATGTCTGGATTGAGTACACTGATATTTTCTAAATCGGCAACCTGCTTAGCGGGGTCAAATTGCGCATCGGTAACAGCTACTACATCGATACCGAATCGAGAAAAGGTTTCTTTGGCTCCTTGGTTAACTGCGCTAACCCAAGCACTTGAGCCATGCCATACCAATGCAGCGGTAAGCTTTTTGGTTTTTAAACTATCTATTTGTTGTTGAGATAATTTAATGTTTTCTGATTTATCTGCATTTGTTATGCTGTTAAAGTCAACGGCTAACAAAGGAGATGTGAAAGAGGTGATCAATAGCGCAAAAGCAAAGGTAATGCTTTTACTGATTGCGTTGTAATTATTACAACCATGAAGGTTACGTGATAGTGTCATAATTTAGCCTAACTGATTCTTTAATGACCTCTATATTAAAGATAAAAGATATTAAGTCAAACATTTTGACTTAATATCTTTTATCTTTTTTTATTCAATAAATAAACGAAAGTTTTTAACAAACGGTACTTTATAAATTAAAGTGCGTACAATACTCATGATTACTATCAATTCTATCTATATAGGTGTGTGCACTTGAAAGGCTCCAATTCAAAACAAAATAAAGCCTTAAACTTACGTTTAGTGCTCTCAGAAATCGTAACTCAACGACCTATTTCCAGAGTAGAGATCTCTCGACGTACCCACCTAACGAAACAAACGATTACCAATATGGTTGAGGAATTACTCCATATTGGTTTAGTGATTGAAGTAGGAATAAAGAAAGAGGGCGCTGTTGGTAAACCGTCTAAAATGCTAGATCTAAATCAAGAAGGTTGTTATAGCTTTTCAATTCGTATCTTCCCTAAAAAAATAGAGATGGGCGTTTTTTCGTTAACGGGTGTTGCCCTTGTTCAACTGCAAACACAATATTCCCAGGGCAATGAATTAGCGGTTATTAGCGAGTCTTTTACCGCTTTATTAGCCAAAGCAGCATTAACATCATCTCAAATTCTCGGTGTAGGCATCACTTTTGTTAGTAACAAAGAGCATAACCTGTCCACTTATCAACAAAACATGGACTTCAAACAAGCATTAACCGAAACATTATCACTACCTATAGCGACAGAATCGACCGCTTCCGCCTGTGCTGCATATCAAATGTTATATGGTGAAGCTAAACATTTACATAGTTTTGTTTGTGTTCATATTTCTGATGTGGTTGAAGCTGCCGTTGTTTATGATAGAAGTATATTCCTGGGTGCAAACGGTTTAACAGGCTCAATTGGTGAAATGTTTGTTACGCCAGAAACGGATGAAAAGACGGTTGAGTTAGGACGGTTAAATGACTTCACTTCACTTAACTCTTTGCAAAAGCACCTTGGTAAATCCTTTAATTGCCATGAAGACCTAATGCAATACTGTTATGACAGCCCAAAGAAATTTGAACAGTGGTTAGAAAAATCTGCGGAGCCTATGCGCATAGCAATACATTCATTAGAGACTTTGTTGAACTGCCAAACAATTATTATGGGCGGTGATGTAGATTCATGGTTCTTAGATAAGTTTATTACGCAACTTCGACCTTATATACCTTCAATAGCTCAATATGGAGATCGCAGTGTTGTCCGCCTAATTAAGGTGCCGCAAGTTGAAGAGCTAACGCTAAAAGCAACAGCAACTTTACCTTTGCACGCTGCTTTATCTATGGGTAATATGCAAACATTATCATTACCGCCTATTGAAGATTTGCAACCCGTGCAAAAATTTATTTACTTTGCTGAATAATCAAACTGTTTGTTGTTCATTCAGTAACTGCTTGTCATCTAAAGGGCTATTATTCCAACTTTTGTACCGGGCTCTTAAAATATATTGACCTGAAAATAGTTCTCCCACCTTCTGCATGACTACAACCTAGTTCAATTTAGTTATTCTTTTACTCTTTAGAAATCAACACATCCACATTTGACAGCGTTGTCAAAATCGTGATAGAAATAATATGTAAATCAATTTGACTTAAATTTTACTAAAAATACGAGCCTTAAAATGACCAAAAAAATCTTAGCCCTTACCATAGCTGCGAGTTTATCTTTAATCGGTTGTGAGCAAGCTAGTCAACCCAAAGTTGAGGCTGTAATTCAGCAAAATTCTATAAATATGCATGCTGTAAACCAACAAGATATCGATAAAATTGCCGAGAACTTAACGGTTAACTATCGGGTTATCACCAATTTAGCGAGTGATAAGTGTGATCAAAGCATAGCTGATGGTAATTGTTTTGAAGTTGAACTTACATTGACAGCCAAAACGGCAATCAGCGTAAAGGGTTGGAATATTCACTTTAGCCAAATAGTGCCAATACAATCTTTTGAAAGTGAGCATTTTACTGTCAAACAGTTAAACGGTGACTTACACCGTATTAGTTTAAAAGATAGCTTTTCTGGTTTTACAGCCGGAGAGAGCAAGAGTATATTTTTTCGTGCTAGGTATTGGGCTTTGGCAGAGTCAGAGGCTTTGCCAAATTATATAGTAAGTGCCACGGGTGCAAGTGATATAAAAGCGAGAGTCATTGAAAGTACTCGCCCTTATATCGACCAAGACTCAGGACTAGAAATTGTGCCTCACGTGGAGAGTTTCAGCGAAAAAAATCAGTTTAAACGGTCAGTTGATGATAAAACACAATGGCTAACCAGTGAGGCGTTATTTGAACGTAACCTTAGCGTTAACGCAGCAAATCAGCATAATAAATTAAGGGTAGAGCAAGCTATTGTACCAACACCAAAATCGCTAATAATCGATGAAGAACAAGGCTTTGTCGAAATACCACAGGGCATACTTGTACATTTTGGCAATGTGAAACCGGCACACGTAAATGCGGCATTATCACGTTTAACAACGTTAGGTATCAAACAAAATAAAGCGGGCTTACCCGTTAATTTAAGTATTGTTAAAAACGAACAAAAATTCATTGGAAGTTACCAGTTAACAATCACAGATACTGCCATTAACCTTGTTGGTGTCGATGACAACGGTGTCTTTAATGGTTTACAATCATTGGCGAGCTTGGCCACTGTTGGCGCTTCTCGTCTTCCCAAATTAAGCATTAATGATGAACCACATTATGCCTTTCGCGGCATGTTGGTTGATGTTGCACGAAATTTCCATTCAAAAGAGTTTATTTTAACGCTGCTTGATCAAATGTCGGCATATAAATTAAACAAATTACACTTACATTTAGGTGATGATGAAGGCTGGCGATTAGAGATACCGAGTTTACCCGAATTAACCGATATTGGTGCAAAGCGTTGTTTTGATACCAGTGAAGAAAACTGCTTAATAACCCAATTAGGCTCTGGCGTAGATGCCACTACATCCGTCAATGGTTTTTACAGTGTTAGTGACTATAGTGAAATTCTTAAAGCAGCGACTGCACGCCATATTCAAGTGATCCCATCCCTTGATATGCCAGGGCATTCTCGCGCTGCGGTAAAAGCTATGACAGCGCGATACAAAAAGTATCAAGCACGTGAGGACGAAGCTAAAGCCAAACAATTTTTACTTGATGACTTTGAAGACAGTACGGAATACTTATCGGTACAGTTTTACAATGATAATACCATTAATGTCTGTTTAGAATCTTCTTATGATTTTGTCATTGAAGTGATGACACAAGTTAAAAAGATACATGCAGATGCCGGCCAACCACTGACCCGTTATCATATTGGTGCTGATGAAACAGCAGGTGCTTGGCTAGATTCACCGGCATGTAAGGCCTTTGTTGCCAACAATGATAAAGGTGTTACGGATATGAAAGAGCTTGGTGCTTATTTCATTGAGCGTGTCGCAGGAATATTATCTGATCTTGATATTGAGACGGCAGGGTGGAGCGATGGTATGGAGCATACCCGTAAAAAGAATATGCCTGCTATTGTACAAGTAAATTCTTGGGACTTATTATTTATGAGTGGTCACGATAAAGTGCATGGGTTAGTTAATCGAGATTGGCAAGTTGTGCTTTCTACGCCAGACGTGCTTTATTTTGACTTTCCCTACGAAGCTGATCCAAAAGAGCATGGTAATACCTGGGGATCACGCCATACCAATACCGAAAAAATATTCCAGTTTATGCCGGACAATTTACCCGTTCATGCAGAGTTTTGGTTAGACCGTCAAGACCATGCTTATACTGCCGATGATACCAAAACCCCTATGGCGGCAGGTAAAAAATTCCTAGGCATTCAAGGGCAATTATGGAGTGAGGGTGTACGTACCGACAATATGGTTGAGCATAAAGTTTTCCCTCGCTTATTGGCGTTAGCGGAGCGTGCTTGGCATTTACCTGATTGGGGTGTTCCGTATAATTACCAAGGCGCAACATACTCACAGAGCAGTAATGTTTTTACTGAAGAAATGATCGCCAAGCGAGATAATCAATGGCACTTATTTGCTAATACTTTAGGGGAAAAAGAATTTACTAAGTTAGAATTAGCGGGCGTTGATTATCGATTACCCACCGTTGGTGCACAAATTAAAGAGGATAAGCTCTATGCAAATACCGCTTTTCCTGGCTTAGCTATTGAATACCGAACTAGCAAGGGCCAATGGCATACCTATCAACAGCCAGTAGCGGTGAAAACAAATGTTGAGTTGCGCAGTCGAAGTAATAATGGCTTAAGAACGAGTCGAATCACGCAAGTATCGGTAAACCAATAGCTTGATTGCTGACTGATCAATACATAGGTAATTTTTAAGTGTATTAATTGGGCCAAGAGCAAAAAGGAATAAAGCGCTTTTGACCCACAGATATTCTGTCTTGGGCAAACAGAATAACTTAATTGGTTTCGATAATATCTTAACGATAAAACGATTCCACAGTGCCTTTTACTGTCATCATAAGCGGCTGGCCACGACGATCTAACGCTTTAGGCGAAGGGATTTTTACCCAACCTTCACTGATACAATATTCTTCAACATCAAAACGCTCTTTACCGTTAAGTAAAATCCCAATTTCATGCTCGAAAATTGCTTCATCGTGATGTGGACTGCGAGGATTACCTGAAAGGCGATCTGGTAAAGCGGGTTTTGAATTTGTATCAGTCATGTTTGTTATCTGTAATAAATAAAAAGTGCGCTATTGTAGGCAATATAGAGCACTGCCTCAATAGCTGCAGTCATAAATGTTAGAGAGCAAGGTAAATTTAGCGGAATTAAGTTGCTTGTTTTATAAATACGGCGTCTTGAAAACGTTAAGAATAATATTTATGCTGGCATTTGTATCCATTGAGATGCGGATTCATTCAAATAAAATAAAACTAATCAATTTTACCATATCGCCTTGCATCGTTTGCTAATATTTAAGATAGTTAAGTCATTGACAGTAAGTCACAATGTCGGAAAGTTAATCCATCAAAAGAAGAAATAAGTATGAAAGCGAAACTCTTTCCCTTGAATAAATTATCTTTTAAAAAGTCACTGCAACGGTTTAAGCGATTAGCTAAATTGGCGGTATTAACGGTTGCTTTAGCTAACCTTAGTGCTTGTAGTAGTCTAGGGGTAGAGCCTTGGGAGCGTGATTTATTGGCGAAAAAAGAAATGGCATTAACAGCGAGTCCCATTGATGCCGCTTTAGATGATCATATCTATTTCTCTAAAGAAGCATCCAGTGGCGGAAAAAGCTTTGGCGGCGGTGGCTGTGGTTGTAATTAATGAATGATGTTAAGAACATAAGTAAAAATATCAACTTAAAAGCTGCGCTATCTGTAGCTGCCGGTGCCTTATTTGGAACAAGCGTTGTTACTGCCCTTGGTTCCCAAGCAAAAGAGGCTGATGAATGGCAATTTGAAAGTGCATTTTTAGTTTATTCTGAAAAAGACCGAGTCAGTGCAACGGAAGCGATTATTGCAGGCTCAAAAACATTTGATAATGACGAAGTACTCAATTTAAAATTAACGATTGATGCCTTAACGGGCGCATCAGCAAACGGCGCTATTGTTCAGCCGTTGGCACAAACATTTACTCGTCCTTCAGGGAATGGTCAATATGTTACTCCTGCAGGTGAAACACCCCTTGACGATACCTTTAAAGATACCCGCGTGCAGATTAATGGTCAATGGACACAGCCGTTATCGGAAAGTATTACCGGCAGTGTTGGTGGTCATTTATCGAAAGAATATGATTATTTGTCTTTAGGCGTTAATGGTAATTTAGCCTATGATTTTAATCGTAATAATTCGACCATCTCAATGGGTTTAAGCTATTTTCAAGATACTTTTACCCCTGAAGGAGGCATACCTAAACCACTTTCACCCATGTTAATTGGTGATTCTAGTTCACCTGACTGGAACGCGGAATTTGCTAAAACCAGGATAAGTGATAGCGAAGATAAAAGTACTACCGACATGCTTGTTGGTTTTACTCAAGTGATAAATCGTCGCATGATTACCGCCTTTAATTATTCATACTCCATGGTTGATGGCTATTTAACTGATCCATTCAAAGTGGTCAGTGTGCTTAAGGCTGATGGCATTGCTCAAGAGTATATTTATGAAAACCGACCTGGTTCAAGGGTAAAACAAAGTGCTTTTATGCAGGCTAAATATCACTTTGATGCCAGTTTTTTGAATACTGTGGCCGATGTCTCTTATCGCTATATGTGGGATGACTGGGCAATAAACTCTCATACCCTTGATACTCGTTTTACTATTCCTGTTGGCGCAACAAGTTATATTGAACCCCATATTCGCTATTACCAGCAAAGTGCTGCTGATTTCTTTCAACCTTATGTGATCGATAAGCTAGCCCACACCCATTTTGTCAGTGCAGATTATCGTATTGGTGAAATGACCGCGGTGACTGTTGGCGCAAAATATGGTGTGTTGCTAAATGACGGTAATGAACTTTCCTTTAGATTTGAATATTATCGTCAAATGCCAACGGATAGTGGCTTTGTTGATGTTATAGGGTTAAATAGCTTGCATTTGTATCCGGTCGTTGAAGCCGTTATTGCACAGGTGAGTTATTCATTTTAAACTGTGATGAAAGTAACTAATTGTTGTATAAGATATTATGCCAAATAAACGGAAAGTTGAGTTAAGGCAAAATAAAGACGGCTATAGCGTTAACTTTACCGCGATGGCTAGTCCGTGCGAAGTACTAATACAAACGCAAGACAAGAGTATAGCTGAGCAAGTTGCTCATTGTGTTAGTGGTGAGGTTTGGCGTATTGAAGACAAGTACAGCCGTTATGATAAACGCAGTTTGTGTAGTGAAATAAATAATAATGATGGCAAAAGGGTAGTTATTGATGAAGAAACTTACCTATTACTCAATTTTTCCGAGCAATGTTACCAAATAAGTGATGGTCTTTTTGATATAACCTCAGGTGTACTGAGGCAAGTCTGGTCTTTTGATAGTGTTAGTGGTGAGTGTCAACACTTCCCTAAAGCAGTCGAGGTTAATAAGCGGCTGAATTTAGTTGATTGGAATAGCGTAAAGTATGATCAACATAGTATCACCTTGCCTAAAAATATGGAGCTAGATTTTGGTGGCATAGGTAAAGAATATGCTGTTGACCGCTGTATTTTGTTAGTAAAAGCAATAACAGATAAACCTATTCTGGTTAATTTAGGAGGCGATTTAGCGGTAACAGGCCCCAGAACTAATAATCAACCATGGCACGTCGCTATTGAACACCCTGATTGTGATGCACTTGGTCAGCCGAAAGATATGATTGTTGCCCTTAACCAAGGGGCGTTAGCAACTAGCGGAGATTCCAAGCGATTCTTGATAAATGAAGGGCTACGCTATGGACATGTGTTAAATGCAAAAACGGGCTGGCCGATAATGCATGCACCACGTTCAATAACGACAGTGGCACCACAATGTATTCAAGCAGGTATTTTAGCCACCTTAGCGTTGTTACAAGGTGCACAGGCCGAACAATTTTTAACTGAACAAGACATTACTTTTTGGGCAAGAAGGTGATGTTTTAATTAGCTCTATGCCAAGCAAAGCGATTAAAAAGACTAGGAAAAGGCATTACTACCTTCTCCTAGGGGAAAATGAATCGGGATAGTATCAATTAATATCATTAACTTATTTTCGCACGCGGTAATTTGGGTCAGTCCAACAACGAGGTAAGTCTTCGCCGGATAGAAAAGTTAGTTCTGCTTTTGCAAACTCTTGTGGGTCTTGCACCTCTTCGCCAACTTGATAGCAACCTAGCACTTTGTCATGATACAAATTAGTTAAATCTTGGATTTTGTCAATATCCACCATATCACCATTTTTTCGATTTTTTAAAAACATACTAAACTCCAGAAATTTTAAGCCCTGTGATTATTAGTATAACCGTTAATACGGCTGATGGTGGGGAGAAAGGCTTGGAAATAATAGATATTACCGGATAGATTGTTACAAAAAAACAGTTAACATTTAAAGAGGGTTAAATGTTAACTGTTGCTGTCTATACAGGGCACGATTCGCTAAGTTTGCATGGTTCTATACGTTACTAAACTAAACTAAACTAAACTAAACTAAACTAGATAAGACTAAGCATTACCAAGTTGAAAACCAACATGCTGATGTAATCTAACCATGATTTCTTCTTGTTCAACAACAACATCTAGTTTTTGGGCAAAAGTACGTAAGGCTTGCTCAATATCATTAACAAACTTACCGTAACCATGACTGGTTTTATCTTGCTCGCTGGCAACAAAAATAAGCTGAACATTGTCCACTAACTTAGCTGAATTCCACTTGCAGGTATAACCACCACTGGTGTGTTGTGGGTTATAACTTAGCATTAACAGCTCTCCAGAGGTTACAACGTTCTCATCTTCCCCAGAGCGGACAATCGGAACTAAACCATTAGCGATCACTGCACCGTTATTTAAGTTTTGGTTTTTAGCGGCACTGATAAAAGCATCAGCAATAAGGTTGTAAAGCGGGTTGTAACGCTCTTGAGGCTTTTCATCTTGGTTAACCAAAGCGCGAATACGTTTGTTAATGGGAAAATCAACCACGGCATAAGTTAATGCTCTGGCTTGTGACGATAGCACTTGTTGATCTGCCATGTATCTGTCAGCAATGGGTCTAAACTTATGCGCCTGACTACCTTCAACTCCCTTGTTTTTAGCAAATAAATCATAGGTTAAATGTTGATGATCACTGACTCTAATCTGCTCAGGTGAAATATTAGTCTCAAGAGCGAAGGCTGCTAAAGCTTTAGTGACTAGTTGATGAAACATTGCCGACTGACCACGGATATCTTCACCGTTAGCTAAGAAAATTAAGGTGATTTTTTTTGCTTTGTTCGCGCCATTAAAAAAACTATTACGGCTTGTGTGGTATTTCGGGTTGTATAAAAATAGCACTTGCTGTTTTGTTTGAGCCGTTAGTTTTTCGGGACTGAAACGGACTCGGGCAAACTTATCATTGGCAATAAATTGGGCACTTTCAAGCGAAAGGGTATCATTAATGGCAAAGAACTTATCTGCAAGGTGCTGATATAACGCTTCATACGGCGTTTCACTGTTCTGGTCAATGAAAGGTTGATATTGTGTTATTAACTCATCGGTTAAGGCAATTTTAGCCATCAAATACTGATTTTCGCGAGCAGATGAAGGGATATAAGCTTTGTGTTGTAAGTTTTTTGTACGTGAAATAGGCATAACGACACCTGTAATGTTGAATAAAGGAATAATTAATGAGGGAATTATACGAGACTATTTTTATTGATATATGATGTAAATCAATAGATGGTCCGGCAAACTGATAATAGTTGTAATCGTCTGTTTATTAGTCACTTAGTGTCACTATCGAACGTAACATGGCAGGGGTTATGCTTGTATTTCAGTGCTTTTTAAAGCATGGTATTAACAATCAATTTTGTGACAAGGTCGAACTTCGATGAAAAAATTAAAAAATGAAGCTGAATTACTAAAGAAAGCATTAACCATTGGCGAAAATTATGCAGTTAACCGAGGTTACAATAGCTTTGCTGCAACAAATTCAGCTAAAGACAAAATAGAAAGTCTTTATCGTTTATTGGTCAATGATAAGCTTATCCAACCATTAGCGGTTGATAATGAAGACCAACCTAATATGAAGCATAAACTAGCACTTTGGATAGCAAAAAAGCTGCCAGAGGGACACGCTTTACTTAAGTAGGTGTTATGTTTGTACTGTTTTTTACGGTGTTAGAATAAATATTCTAAAAACTTAGGCTAATCGACATTTTTTCGTGGTATTCACTCTTTAACACTGCTAGATTGTTGATGGGATTCTAATTAGGAATTAATAACAAGGTACTCAAGGTAAGTAAATTCACATGGTCTTAACGTAAAGCCAAGGTAAAGCTTAATCCAGAGAGTATCGTTAACATTTGTACTAAAGTAGTACTGAATAAGCAGAGAGCAAACTATGTACCAAACTGACGATGTACGCATCAATAAAATTAAAGATCTTTTACCTCCAATTGCCTTGTTGGAGCGATTTCCTGCGTCAGAGCAAGCAACTAAATCAGTCGTTGCAGGTCGATCTGCTATTCACAATATTCTTAATGGTAGAGATGACCGCTTATTAGTGGTTATTGGTCCATGCTCTATTCATGATCCAAAAGCGGCTCTTGAATACGGTGAACGTTTGGTTCAATTGCGTGAAAAATACAAAGATAGTTTAGAGATTGTTATGCGTGTTTATTTTGAAAAACCGCGTACTACCGTTGGTTGGAAAGGGCTTATTAATGACCCTTACATGGATAACAGTTTTAAACTCAATGATGGTTTACGCTTAGGTCGTAAGTTATTAGTAGAGCTCAATGATCTTGGCTTGCCAACTGCGGGTGAGTTTTTAGATATGATCACTCCTCAGTATATGGCTGATCTTATGTGTTGGGGAGCAATTGGCGCTCGTACCACTGAATCACAAGTTCACCGTGAATTAGCTTCTGGTCTTTCTTGTCCGGTAGGTTTTAAAAATGGTACGGATGGCACAATCAAAATAGCGATTGATGCTATCGGCTCAGCCGCTGCATCACATCACTTTTTATCGGTAACAAAATTTGGTCACGCAGCTATTGTTGAAACAACAGGTAATGGTGATTGTCATATCATTTTACGTGGTGGCCGTACAACTAACTTTGATGCTGATAGCGTTAAAGCGGTTACTGAGCAACTAACGAGTTCTGAGTTGAATACTAAAGTGATGATTGACTTTAGTCACGCTAACTCAAATAAGAAATTTGAAAATCAAATGTTAGTCTCTACTGATGTAAGTGGTCAGATAAGCCAAGGTAATGATAATATCTTTGGTGTTATGGTTGAAAGCCACTTGGTCGAAGGCAACCAAAGTCTAATAGATGGTAAAGCTGAAGTTTACGGACAAAGCATTACTGATGCCTGTATTGGCTGGGATGATACTGAAAAGTTATTAAGCCAATTAAATGAATCAGTTGTTAATCGCCGAAATATTAAAGACTAAGAGCTCCAACTTATTCATTGTAAACTTAAACAATAAATAAATCCGTTTGGTATTACCTTCAATTCATGATAAAACGTCTAATTAACTCCTTATAATTAGACGTTTTTTTATGCCTCAAACGCCGTCCGTTGCCGACCAAGTACAAGTCAATCAGCAGATCATTTCTGCCATTTTAACTAAAATTGAAAGCGTAGTTTTAGGTAAACCTCAAGAGTGTCGCTTAGCGCTTGCTTGTTTGCTTGCTCAAGGGCATCTATTAATAGAAGATTTACCAGGCATGGGTAAAACGACACTAGCGCATGTTTTGGCTACCACATTGGGTTTAAGTTATCAGCGAACTCAATTTACCAACGATTTACTTCCTGCGGATGTGGTTGGATTTTCAATCTTCAATAATGATACTAATCACTTTGAACTGCACAAAGGCCCCATTTTTAATCAAGTCGTCTTAGCAGATGAAATTAACCGGGCGAGTCCAAAAACACAAAGCGCATTGCTCGAAGCGATGGCTGAGCAACAAGTTAGTATCGATGGTATTACTCATGAGTTACCCACTCCATTTTTTGTAATTGCTACTCAAAACCCCCTCTTTCATGCGGGAACTTATCCCTTACCTGAATCACAACTTGATCGTTTTATGATGCGTTTATCACTGGGCTTTCCCGATTTAAAAGCAGAGAAAAAGATTTTATTAAGTGCTAGTCAACGCACCAATCAAGCATCAGAAAATATTAATGCAGATAATGAGGCGGTAATAGCACAAGAAGAGCTGATTGCTATTCAAGATGCCGTTACTCAAGTGAATGTATCTAATGATGTACTTGAATATATCATTGCCTTAAGCCACGTCAGTAGGCGTGCTTATAGTCAGCAAGGTTCTTCACAAGTTAACTCACAAGTTAATCCGCAAGTGAAGAGCCCCCAAATTAACTGTAAACCGTTATCTCCAAGGGCTTCAAAAGCACTGCTACAGGCGGCAAAAGCGATGGCATTTATCAATAATCGTGATTATGTCTTACCTGATGATGTGCAAGCTGTATTTTATGTCGTTTGTCAGCATCGACTAGAAATGCAACCGACTCAACAAATAGGGTCAAGTCAAGCAGATGCCACAAGTGTAGCTAATCAGATACTTAACTGTGTTGATGTGCTAAATCCCCTTGCGTATTCGTAACGGATCTTATTATGGGTATAACAACCGTCTTCTCATTGCCTAAAATGCTCAAGGAATTTTTTAATAATAACTTTGAGCGTTGGCTAAGTCGCAGGATCCCAGCGGGACAAGAACATCAGCTAAATAGTCGTAATATTATGATATATCCAACGCGCTTTGGTTTGTCGTATATTGGCTTTGTGGCACTGGTGTTTTTATTAGGCACTAATTACCAAAATAATATAATTTTATTGTTTAGTTATTTATTGGCAAGTTTGTTCATTAGTGTGATGTTGCATAGTTTTTATAATTTCTCACAATTGCGATTTTATAGTGTCGCACAACAGCAAGGTTTTTCAAAAGACAGCTTATATTTTCCTATACAAGTCATGGCAAAAAAAACACATTATGATCTAAATTTTTATTTTACTAAGGCTTTATCGGATGATAAACATCAAAAGATCACTCAGTGTCATGAAGGTAGCTTTGAAGTTAACTTACCGTATTTAGCGTCAAGTCGAGGCCAACATCAGATAGGCAGAGTGACAGTTTTTAGTGAATACTCTTTAGGTTTATTTAAAAGTAAATCAGTACTTGATTTTGGTCACACAGCGCTAGTTTATCCAAAACCGAAAAGGCTGGTTGCTGGGCAGTATCAATTATCGTCACAAACTGAAGAACGTAATACCTACACCGAGCAAACAGTTAACCTTGTTGGGACCGATGATTTTTCTGAACTTAAAAGCTTTGTTCGAGGAGAATCAAGAGCAAGAACCGCATGGAAACAACTCGCCAAAGGACAAGGACACTTCTCTAAGCACTACCAAGAAGGCCAAGGAGCATTGCAATGGTTAAAGTTAAGTGAAATGCCAAGTAATGATTTAGAAGAGAAATTAGCGTATCTAAGTTTTTTAGTTATTGAATTATCAGCATCAAATGAAACTTTTGGTTTAGAGCTATATACCGATATAGCCAATAATTCTGCGAATATAGCGCCAAACTCGGGTGCTATTCACCAACAAGATTGTTTATCTGCGTTGGCTATGTATTCATGATTTTTTCCAAAAATAGAAGCAATAAAGACAACAAAAATAAACACATGACTCCCCCCTTTATTTTGAGCACAAAGAACGCTTGGCTTTTATGGTTATGCCAATGTTTAAACATTGCGATAATCGCGCTAGAGCTTAGTACATGGATGTTAGCGATTATTTCACTATCGTTAGCTTGGCAGGCGCTGTTGTTACACAACAACCGAGATACTGTTAAAAAAATACCGAGTAAGTCGACTAATAAAATTGTTGCCAATAAAAAGGCAACGGTCATATCTCCCATTATATTGGCTGTTTTTGCTTTAATGGGCTGTGTGGTTATTGCAATTACGGCTAGGCAAGTGGGACTATTGTTATGTATGGTGCATTTACTTTGTTTCTCTTATGTACTCAAAGCCTTTGAATTAAGGACTCGTAGTGATTTTTATCAAGTATTTCTTCTCGGTTTGTTTATTCTAGCCTCATCACTAATTTTTAGGCAAAATCTCACTTTTTCAATGATAACTGTTGCACTATTAGTCATCAATTTAGCGGTATTATTACAGTTCTTCTCATCTCATAAAACTTTTACAACGAATATCAAAGTAATTGCTACCTTATTGGGGCAAAGTACTATTTTGGCTATTGTACTTTTCTTAGTGTTTCCTCGATTACCACCATTTTGGCAAGTTCCAATGGCAAAGTCTTCCGAAACTGGATTATCAGATACCGTTAAACCCGGTGATATTGCCAATTTATCCCGCTCAAATAAATTGGCATTTCGCGCTGATTTTGGACAACAGAGTGCACCAGATTATGCACAACTATATTGGCGTGCAATGGTACTAGAAAATTATGATGGTAGAGAGTGGAGCAGACAAAAAAGTGCGGACAATAGACAATATCAAACGGATCGTTCGAATGAAAACTCAGCCGAAAAAACACTACTTACTGATGCGAGTAAAATGGGGATCTCGCCCTTAAACTATGAAATCACAGTCGAGCCAAGCTATCAAAAATATTTATTTTCTTTAGCTCCGGCTGTTGGCTCAAGCAATAATAGTGGCATCATTGCTCAAGCAGATTATACGTTTACCAATGCAAAAATTATCACCCAAGCTCAATCCTATCAATTAAGCAGTTACTTAACTGTGCCTTTAGCACATGCGTTATCACCAAAAAGTAAGCAGGTTAACTTGAGTTATCCTGTCGGGAGTAATCCAAGGCTTGAGCAATTAGCATTACAGTTACAACACAACTATGTTGATGTTCAAACAAGGGCACAAGCAATATTAACCCTAATCAACAAAGGCAAGTATGCTTACACGCTACAATCTCCGCTGCTTAGGAATAACAGCTTAGATCAATTCTTCTTTGATACCCAATCAGGATTCTGTGTCCATTATGCGAGTGCTTTTACCTTCTTGATGCGTGCTTCAGGTGTTCCAGCAAGAATGGTTACTGGTTATTTAGGGGGTGAATTTAATGGTGTCATTGATGAAGAACAATCGATAACAACAGGACATTTAAGTATTTATCAATATGATGCGCATGCCTGGGCTGAAATATGGGTGGCGGGTAAAGGTTGGGTTCGTGTTGATCCAACAAGTGCGGTTGATCCACAACGCGTTAATTCGGGCTGGTCTTCTGAGTTGTTGCAAGAGCAGTCGACCCTAAACAATGAGTTATTGAGCTTGTATCAAATGAAGAATAACGCATGGTTGAGTGCGATACGGTTACAATTTGATGCGCTTGATTATCAATGGACTCGATGGGTTATTGGCTTTAGCACTAAGCAGCAACTTGATTTGTTCAACACTTGGTTTGGTAAAATGGTCTCTTGGAAATTAGCGTTAATTATGGCTGTGTCTTTAGTTGTTAGCATGGTAACGCTGATGTTTTTCTTGCACCTTTTACATCGTTCAAAGCAGACTAGGCAGCCTTTAGCTAAATGGCAGGTTATTTATCACAAAGCGTTAGAGGAATTAGCAAAACAGGGCTTAAACAAACCTGTTGCGATGACAGTTAATGATTTTTCCAAAGAGGTAAGGGGGCAGTGTCCTGAATTAGCTATTGTCTTTACCCGTTTAAGCGTTAGTTATAACTGCCTATGTTATAAAGCCTTAACACAGATTGAACAAGATAAATTAACCGTAACAATGCAACAGCAGTACCGACACTTGCTTAAAAAAATGAAAAATAATCACTAGAAATATTTTATAAATTTAATTCATATAATTGAAACAATTAGCCGTTATTGTAGAGATGAAATGAAATAGTTCCTTGTTGAATGCTCGAATTTTTCCTAAGTTTAAGGTAATACAAAGTTACGTTTTAAATGATAAATTAAACGTTTGTATTTAGGTAATGTGTACTTAGGTTATTTGTAATTTTTAGATACGGAGTGTCTTTTATGCCACATATTCCAAGTGATTATGAGAATGTTTACGAAAAGAAGTTGAGCCTAGCTGAGCGTTATAAAATGGCAACATTAGTGGCTGTTATTAGTTACTTTACCCTTATTGGCTGGGTTGTCGCGATGATTATTTATGATAAGCATCAATCATCACTGGCAAGTTTTCATTTACGCCAATCTTTAGGTTTAATTATTACGGGAGCTATCCTCTCACTAATTCCATTAGTTGGATGGGTGCTAAATATTGGAGTTATATTAGCCTGGGCTGTGGGAATTTATTCAGCGATTCAGGGACAAGAATACAAAGTACCTTTGTTAGGTGATTTTTATCAGAAGCACCTGGATTTTATTCAATAAACAAAAAATAGTAAATAATTATACCACTGAGTTTAAGAAGTGTTCACTTTCTTATACTCAATGGTGTTACCAAATAGCTAACTGATTTTACTAGTCTTCCTCTACGGCTTGTGGTTAAATTTGTCTTTATTTTTGTCATCAAAATTAAGCTGAATTTTAGCTCACTAAGGCGTTATCTTGATCCACCTTTATCCAGCCAACAAAATGGAAAACTTGTTGCTCTTGCTCAACAAAATTTCACAAATTTCTCCTCTAGGTGTATTCAATCAAGAAGTCATTGTGGTGCAAAATGCCGGCATGCAGCACTGGCTTAATTTGGCTATTGCTAAAGAACGTGGTATCAGCATGAATATGCGTTACGCGTTACCTGCTCAGTTTTTATGGAAGTTAATCAGAACACTAGCTAGCGACGATAAAGTCCCTGATCAGTCACCATACTCTCGAGAAGTACTTTGTTGGCGTATTCATGAGATTTTAGCACGTGATTCAGTCATTAATGATGAAGATTTTGCACAAGCTAGCCATTATTGGCGCGGTGACGAACCTGCAACAGAAGTTGATGACAACAAGTATAATGAAGCTAAACATGCACAGTTAAAACGCTATCAATTATCAACACAATTAGCCGATTTATATGAGCAATATTTAATCTTTAGACCGCAATGGTTAGACAATTGGCAACAAGGTAATTTTGAACTGAAAGGTTTAGAAAATATTTCATCTCATGAGCATAAATGGCAGGGCAAGTTATGGTGTTTGTTAATTGAGCAATTAGCTTATAATCCTGTTGAATTAATGCATGATGCAATTGCTAATATAAAAGACAAAAAAGACCTTATTCCGCCACGTATTAGTTTCTTCGGTCTTAATACCATGGCACCTATGTGGTTAGACTTTATCAATGCGTTAAGTGAACATGTTGAAGTGCACTTCTTTCATCTCAATCCCTGTTTTTCTTATTGGGGCGATGTACGTACCGAGAAACAAGAAGTAAAAGAAAAATATGCTTTGAATAAATTATGTAAATGGTCAGATGGCGTTTTACCCGAAGAAATGGATGTACATAGTGTTGTCGGTAACCCTTTATTAGCCAATTTAGGTCAGCAGGGGCGTGAGTTTATCTCAATGTTACAAGATTACAGTACCATCGATATTGATTTATTTGAGCAAGCTAAGATCGGAAATCCAGTCAATGGTAATGGCGACTTAATTACCGGTGAAGAAACCAGCGTTTTGCATAAATTACAAAATGATATTCTTGAACTGTCTGACGCACGAGAAACCACAGAAGGTGAGGTGGAGAATGCTAAAGCGCCACAACAAGATGATTCTATTGTTATCACCAGTTGTCACAGTGCATTACGTGAAGTTCAAGCACTACACGATTATTTATTGCATCAATTTAACCAAGACAAAAACTTAACACCTAAAGACATCCTGGTAATGTGCCCGCAAATAGAAGAATATGCCCCGTATGTCAACGCGGTGTTTACCCGAGGCTGGCAAGATATAGCAGGTGAAGTACCACCGCTACCTTGCTCTATTGCCGATCGTAGTGCAAAAGATAGTGATCCCTTAGTTGCGGCATTTACAGAATTACTGACATTACCTGATAGCCGTTTTGGTGTCTCGCAATTATTAGCCTTTTTACGTTTACCTGCGATGGCGCATAAATTTTCGATCAATAACGATGACTTAGCTAAGATTTCGGCTTGGCTTGAGCAGGCTACGGTACACTGGGGGCTAGATTTAACCCATAAACAGTCATTGTTAGGGCAAGATGCAAACGCTTCATTTACTTGGCAACAAGGATTGTCACGATTACTGCGTGGTTTCGCTCATGGTGATAGTGAGCAAGTTTATCAACAACAGCTGCTATTGAGTAATGTTGAAGGTAGCGATGGCATTTTACTTGGCCAATTAATGCTCTTTATCGAGCAACTACATAGTTTCAGTGAAAACCTACAGCGTTCTCGAAGCGCGAGTCAATGGCAATGCTTTTTACTCGATCAGTTAAAGCATTTATTTAGCCGAGTTGACGGTGACAACGTCAGTAATGAAAATAGTTTAATGGTGATTGAGAAAGCCATTGCCGGACTAGTAGAGCATTGTCACCATGCGCATTTTGAAGAGGATATATCCCTATTAATTATTGTTGATTACTTATCACAGCATTTTAGTCAGGGTGATGCCAGCAAGCAGTTTATGGTAGGACAGGTTACGTTTTGCTCTATGTTACCTATGCGAAGCATTCCTTTTAAAGTAATCGCAGTACTGGGCTTAAATGATGGACAATTTCCTCGTCAGCGCCAAGCCTTAGGTTTTGATCTGATGTCACTGTCTAAAGCTGAATTAGGGGATAGATCTCGCCGTGGCGACGACCGATACTTATTCCTTGAAGCTATCATATCTGCAAGAGATTCGTTATACCTGAGCTATCAAGGTCGTAACATTAAAAATAATAAAGAAAAAGAACCTTCGCTTGTTGTAAAAGAGTTAATGGAATATTTAGCACACGGTTATGGTTGGAAATTTAACCAAGAGCCAAGCGAAGGTGAAACAGAGCAAGAAAGGTCAGTTATCTATCAGCTTGCTATGCAAGCCTTCAGTCCGAAAAACTATCAAGGTAAATGGCCAAGTTTCGACGCCAATTGGTTGGCATTGGGCCAAGCCCCGGTTGTTGATGACAACCCTGTAGTCGAAGAGCCACTTATTTGCATAGATATTTCACCTGCTAGTACAGATAACCCCAATGAACTGAGTTTATCTTGTCAGCAAATAATTCGTTTTTACCAGCATCCAGCAAAGATGTTTGCGCAACAGCAACTCAATTTACATTTTGATAATAACCATACGCTGCTTGAAGATGTTGAGCCCTTTAGTGTTAATCACTTACAAAGTTATTTATTACGACAAGATCTCCTCAGTGCAGCCTTGAGCTTTCCATCGAGCAAAGATGAGTCTGAGCAGGTATTAACGCGTGCACAGTTATCGGGGAAGTTTCCTGATTTGCCAACAACCTCTAACCTGTTTAATGACTATCAGCAAGATGTGCAGCAGTTTAGCGACGAAATCAACAAACTCGACTGTGATAACCCAGAGCCTATCGACTGCAATTTAGTGCTTAAAGTTGAAGGTGTTAGTATCTCACTGAATACTAAAATAGCGATTAGAAATAACATGTTAGTGCATTATCGTAGTTCAAGCGCAAAAGCTAAAGACAAATTTGTAATGTACTTTCAGCAGCTTGTTGTTCAGGTGTGCCAGCAGCAGGCCATTGCCAATAACACTGAAAATAAAGATGAACACGCGTTTAAGTTGCAGCAAGTGACTGAGACAATTGGTTTATATTTTAATACCAAAGCGCAAAAAGTTGAGCAGTTTACCGTATCAAACATTGCTGATGCACAATCAAAACTCATCAAACTTATTAAGATGTTTTTTAAAGGCCAACAACAAGTACTCTTACTTAACGGTGAATTAGCAGAGCAGGTGTTTACTAAAAAGCGTGGTCAGCTTGTTGAAATGACACAAGCACGATTTGAAGGCTTGTGGTTAGGCGATATGAGCACACGTGGATTAAGCGAAGATGAATACTTAAATTATTTTTGGCCAGAATGCCCGCAGTACCACAATCACCAAACTGATATCGAGTGTATCTATCAGGATATATATGAGGTTGTTGTTAAAAAAGCGGCTAAGAAAGCAAGCAAAAGTACTGCTAAGCCAAGCAAGGAAGTAAAATAATGACTGATACGATAATCACCACAGAAAATACAAAAATGGCTTCCAATTCAATTCAGTTGAAGAATCTCGATGCATCAACGATTAAATTAACGGGCAAACACCTGATAGAAGCCAGTGCTGGCACGGGTAAAACCTATAATATTACCCGTATTTACTTACGTTTATTACTTGAACGCGAGTTGACGGTTGAGCAAATATTATTAATGACATTTACCAAGGATGCCACGCAGGAATTACGTGGTCGAATTGATGCCTTTATTCGTTTAGCCTTAAGTAATTGGGATAGCTTATGCGAAGAGGATCCATACTTTACTACGCTTGATAAGCGTATTGAAAAACCTCAACGGGAATTTTTATTAAAACGTGCATTATTGTTTTTAGATGAAGCAGCAATTTTTACCATCCATGGCTTTTGTCAGCGAGTATTAAACCAATATGCCTTTACCAGTGGTTTACCCTTTAATGCCAATATGGCTGCCAATTCGTCGGAAATAACCCTACAAGTTTGCCAAGATTGGTACCGTAATTTAGCCAAAGCAAACGATGATAGTTTTATGTTACTCGCTAGCTTTTGGTCGACTCCTGACAGCTTTGTATCGAGTTTCAGTAAAGCCATAGGTCATACCGGTGCTTTATCTGTTGTTGATGTTGAAAGTATTGAAGGTGAGTTTATTGCACTAGTGCGTATTGCTGCGCAAGCGTTAAGCGCAAACAGTAGTTTATTTGAAAATGCGTTAATATTAGTTAAGAAGGGTGCTGATCAAGAGAAAAGGCGAAGCGAGCTGGCGCAGTTATCGTCTTGGCTTGAGAGCATAATCACTAAAGAGTTATCACTGCTTGATGTTGGAGAGGGTAAAGTCAAAATGCCTGATGGTTTTTTTGATGGTAAACGATACGCAAGATCGAGCTATAAAGCCGAGCTAGTTGAAGCTTTTTCTGCGGTCAAAGAAGTAAAGGAGCAAGTTAAGAAAATTGCTAACAAGATAAACAAAGCGAAAGCGTACGCCATTGTTCAGTCGGGTATTTACACTATTAGACAACAAGTCATTGAACAAAAAGAAGCACTGAACTTATTAGACTTTGACGATCTTATTAATACCTTAGCTAGCTGCCTTAACGCTGACAAGTTAATCGATGGTAGCGTAAGCGATGATCCATTAAGTGATGCTCCATCAAACAATGACAAATCAACTAATCAAACTTCTAACCTATTAGCGCAACAGTTACTGGCACAATACCCTGTCGCTTTAATTGATGAGTTTCAAGATACGGATCCTAAACAATTCGGCATTTTACAAGCCATTTATTATGGTGACAGTGCTAAAAAATCCAATGCAGGATTATTTCTTATTGGCGATCCAAAACAAGCTATTTATGGCTTTCGTGGGGGTGATATTTTTGCTTACCTAAATGCCCGTAGCGGTTGTGATCACCATTGGTTGATGGACACTAATTGGCGCTCAGCACCAGAAGTGATTGACGGATATAATCAAATTTTTACTTATAAACGCAACGAGACATCTCTGAGTCACGAGCCTGTAGTTGAAGCAGCACAGTGCCAACAAGGCGAAAGTGTCTTTGGTTTTGGTATCCCGTATTCCCCCGTGTTAGCTGGTAAAAGGACAGCAGCGGAAAAATCTACCTTAGCCAAGCAAGAGTCACCTGAACAAGCGGCTGACGAACAAGTCATTCAAGACAGTGATAAAGCACTGCAATTTATTCACTTTACCAATAAAGAAAATGAAAGAAACAATGCCGGTAGCGACACTAAGCCTCAAAGTGACAAAATAAGTCAAGGTAGCCGCCCTATGTTGGCTAACTGGTGTGCTAATGAAATTGTATCTTTATTAGCTAAAAAAGAAGCATCACCAATACCTCAAGTAAAGCCAAAAGATATCGCTATCCTAGTAAGAGATGGCGCGGAAGCTCGCGATATAAAACATGCCTTGCAACAAGCTGGCCTTGATAGTGTCTTTCTATCCGATAGAGCCAACTTATTTCATTCTGAGCAAGCTAAGCAGTTATTAGGTTTACTTAAAGGGGTGTTATTACCCGAAAATGAACGACTATTTGTCGCAGCGCTGTCTTGTGGTTTATTAGGGTTTGACGCTAAAAAACTGCATCAACTTCAGCAAGACGAATTAGCTTATCAAACACTGAAATTTGCTTTTGTTGATTACCGAACGCAGTGGCAACGCCAAGGTTTTATAACCATGGCCATCAATTTAATGCACAACTTGCTTGATGTGCCGCAGAACAATAAAGATCGTTGTTTGACTAATGTGTTGCATTTATTTGAGATTCTACAAGCAGCGAGTGTTCGATTAAGTCAGGGGCAAGAACTACTTCATTGGTTTGAACAGCAATGTCATTTAGAAACCAATGACGTTGAAGCAGAGCTACGGTTAGAGAGTGACGGTGATCTTATTCGTTTGATAACGCAACATGGTTGTAAAGGCTTAGAGTTTCCATATGTATTTATTCCTTTTGCCTGTCGTCACAAAGATCCGCTTAAGTTTGGCAACAAGTCAGTAAGTTACCTTGAATATCATGATAAAAATGGTGACTTATGCTTGAGCCTCGACGGTTCAAAAGAAGCAAAAAAAGCCATGAGCAATGAAGCTTATGCAGAAAGTATTCGTTTGCTCTATGTGGCCGTAACAAGAGCTGAGCGGCGCTGTTATGTCTTGTGTTGCGCTTTTGATAACTATCATCTATCTCCTTTAGGTAAAACGTTGCAGTTACATGAGCAAGAGAGCATTACTAAGCCACTTCAATCCCTTAGACAAAATGCAGCGCATGCCATTGGTATTCGTGAGGTGGATCTTGATTGCTCGATTGATCTGGAAGGAACTGAAAAAGCGGCATTAAATCGCTCAGATAGCTCAAGTGCACTAATGGCACCTAACAATACAGCGGTAAGTAAATTCAATGGTAAAATAGAGCGAGATTGGTGGTTAAGTTCTTTCTCAGCGTTAAGTCGTAATATTCGCCATGCCGGTGTTTCTAACCCAGACAGAGATACCGAGTCGATAATGACTCAGATTACTACATCGACTACAGAGATAAATATTGCTGAGACTCACGAAGAGCAAATTTGCTTTAAATTAGCTAAAGGTGCTCATACGGGTAACTTATTACACGATATTTTAGAGCAAACTGATTTCGATAACCCTGATTGGCATGAAAGCATGGAAAAACCACTGCTGGCGTATGGTGAATTAAATGCCAACAATGCTAATACGGCAAACAACCAAAGTACTATCTTTACTCCTGATGATTTAATTGTCTGGTTAGAGCAAGTACTTAGTGCTCCCTTTCTTACAGGTACTTTTATCGGTGATGATAGCGCAAATGAAAAACTCGGATCTCTGGCAGATATTGGTAACCATAAAACACTAAGAGAAAGTGAATTCTATTTTCCTATGCAAGGAGAGGGGACTGGCGCGTTAGCTAATTTGCTAACCGATCACCGAAATAGCGCTGAGCGTAATAATACCTCAGATAACGGTAAAACTAATGCACTAAGATATCCGGTAATGTTACCCAGTTATAAAAAGTTATCAGGCATGATGCACGGTTTCATCGATTTAATTTTTGAATACCAAGGGAAGTATTACTTATGTGATTATAAATCTAGTCATTTAGGAGATACTTTTGAAGATTATCAATCTGATGCTTTACTCGATAATGTTGAGAAAAATTATTATGACCTACAATACCTTATTTATTCATTAGCACTACATAGGTATTTAAAACAAACCTTGCTTGATTATGATGTAAACCAGCATTTTGGTGGTGTGTATTACTTATATTTACGCGGTATGACGACAGCGCCTGAGCATCAAGGTGCAGGAGTTTATTATCGAAAAATTAGCGAGCAAGAAATTAACAATTTAGACGCGCTATTTTCTAATGTTTATGCAGAGCAGCAAACGGCTTCTCAACAAAGCAATACCCAGAAAAATAGTGAGGAAGCGTAACATGATGAACAATCATATGCCTGAAACGAGTAAACCTGTGTACAGCCGTTTTAGCCAAATTAAAGAAGCTATTTTAGGTGTTGAAGCGATTGATTATTTTTTTGCTAAGGAAATGCTTAGTGCGTTAACTTCTCAAAATAATAGCCAACCTCTTACAAACAAAATATCCGAGATAACATCAAATAGCGACTTCCAAGCTAATTTATATCACGTTTTTTTAGCGTTGAGTGCTAGCTTAAGGGCAGGACATAGCTGTTTACCGCTAAGTGAAATTGCAGGCCAACATTGGGGGAGAGGGTTTAAATCAGCCAGTCAAAAAGAAGACAACCTAGAAGAAAGTGACAATGCTCTTAGTCACCCGGGTTTTGTTTTTGCGTCGTTAGTAGAGCTTCAAACGATGTTAACAGAACTAAACATTAAAGACTCGGACCAACAATTATTAGTTTTTCAACAGGGTAATGTATATCTGCGCCGATATTTTCAGTTTGAAAGTGACTTAGGCCAAGCGATCAATTCACGTTTATTACAACAATGTCAGTATGACAACGACAAAATAAAGCAGTGTATCGCGGCATTGTTCCCTGATAAAGAGGCTGCTAATGCAGAAGGCACGACAAAAGAATTGACGTCAGACTCAATAGAAATTGATTGGCAAAAGGTTGCCGTAGCCAATGCGATTAATAAAAACTTTAGTGTTATTGCTGGCGGCCCTGGTACAGGCAAAACCTATACGGTTACTAAATTATTAGCTGCGCTAGTTATGTTAGAGCAGAGAGTGCTAGAACAAATAGGATTAAAGCAAAATGCTCAAACAAAAGGGCAGGGTGAGCCAGTACTTAATATCGCACTGGTAGCGCCAACAGGTAAAGCAGCACAGCGCTTGTCAGAGTCTATCGTTAATGCTGTGGCAGGTTTTAAAGACTTAATTGATGACAAAATACTTGACCAAATACCTACACAAGCTCAAACACTGCATCGCTTGTTAGGGGTCATACCGAACTCACCTAACTTTAGGCACCATAATGATAACCGTTTAGCCTATGATATTGTGCTTATTGATGAAGTCTCTATGGTTGATTTACCGTTAATGACTCGCGTTTTTCGTGCATTAAAAGACACAGCTAAAGTAATTTTATTAGGTGATGCTGACCAGCTACCTTCGGTGGCAGCCGGTAGTGTTTTAGCGGATATAGCGCCACGCCCGCATGGTGGGTATAGTGTTGATAATGAGGATTATTTAACGCATGTTTGCCAACTTAGTGTTGATCAACTTAAACATTACTTTTCTGCGCAGCAGCATAGCGATATTAGCAATCAAGGCCATAAGTCGAGTGTTGATTACTTATCCTTTTTGGTTAAATCAAGGCGCTTTGACGGTAAAGGCGGCATAGGTTTGATAGCCAATAGTGTTATACAAGGTGATGTTAAAAGTAGTTGGCAGTTGTTGAATAACGCACAGCAAACAGGACAGTTATCATTGGCCCAAGGCGAACTTTCAACTTGGTTAGCGCCATTAGTGAAGCAATATTATCAACCGATTGAATCTTGTGATGAGGTAAGTGATGCATTTGAGTTGTTATCACAGTTTAGAGTACTTTGCGCGACTCGACAGGGAGAGTATGGGGTCGAACAGATCAATGAAGTCATTAAGGGCTATTTAGGAAAAAACAACGCACCTTTTGGGCAGCATCAGCAAACGCTTTATCATGGTCAGCCCATTATGATAAATGAAAATGACTACCGGTTAGGTTTATATAATGGTGATATAGGTATTATTTGGCGGGTTGTTGATCAAGAAGGCAAGGAGCATCTTATGGCGTGTTTTGAAGATAGCCTAGCTCAAAACGAAAAGGTTGATACCAAAGCAGTAGAGAGCGCAGAAGTTTCTCAGCAAGCTATCAGACGTATATTGCCATCACGCTTACCTAAATTTGAAAGTGTTTATGCCATGACCATACACAAAACCCAGGGCAGTGAGTTCTCTCATGTCGCTATGGTTATTTCAGCTACGCAAAGCGAATTACAAGCTGCTCAACAAGATAAACAGAAAAGTGGCAGTAAACTCTTATCTAGGGAACTACTCTACACAGGCATTACCCGGGCGAAAAAGCAGCTAACTATTGCCGCTAATCAACGGGTGTGGCAACAGGGTGTTACGGCACAAGTTCAACGCCATTCAGGTTTACGTTTATGTGAAACGGTTGCAAAGTGATAACATAGCACTGTTCACATGCTCATTATTGATTAACAAAGAAATTCAAGGATCTTAGTACGCTCATGCAATTGATTGAAATAGACAAAGTACGTTACAGAAAAAATTTAAATATCGTTATTGTTGGCTTCGTTAGCTCGTTATTAGTGTTATCACTGCTCTTTGGCACATTGTTCATTAGTCTGTTTTCAACTGTGGCAGATGTGAGTGATGCAGTTCAGGCGACTAGTGATGTAGTTCAAGGGGAACAAGACTCTAACTTTAGATACAACCTCTTAGGTGTTTTACTGGCGTTACTCGCTAACGCAGCAATTTTACATAGTGTTAAAAACAGCGCGTTTTTTACTGAGATTTATTATGTTTGGCAGATAAAACAACTACAAAACCTCGTTTATCGAAAACTCAACAGGATCAAAATTGCGGCAAAACAGGGTGAAGAGAAAGCATTGATCATTTTATCTTTCTATTATCAAAGCCAACTACAAGTTTACCAGCTTGATGACAATACGATTACTCTAGATACGATTGAAAAACATCTTCAAGAAGTTAACGATAATATCAGCAAACATGGGCTGAGTATCAGTGCAGAACAATTCGAAAAAAGCCTAATAACATCGTATAAATAGACATATACACAAGCAGGGTTAGCACTGTGGTTAGCTATGTACTTTATATCAAAGGCTAGGTTAAGACGGCTTAGCTATTGATATGAGGTGTTCAGTGTGGGATTCCCTCGTAGTTTAATTTCAGTTAACTTAAAATTCAGCCAATAAAAAACCAGCATTCTAAAAGAGATGCTGGTTTTAATTCTTGTTTCGACTTCTACAATTAATTAAAAAAGGAAGGCTAAGTCATTAACTGGCTTATCTAGCGCGGAAAATAATGCGACCTTTAGATAAGTCGTATGGTGTAAGTTCAACCGTTACTTTATCGCCAGTTAAAATACGAATGTAGTTTTTACGCATTTTCCCAGAAATATGTGCAGTTACAACGTGGCCATTCTCAAGTTCAACTCGGAACATAGTGTTAGGTAAAGTATCTAAAACTGTACCTTGCATTTCAATATTTTCTTCTTTCGCCATGGGGCGCTAAACCTCTAATGTTGTGCATATAACCATTAAATATCCCAGTATTGGTGATATCGCTTGGCAGATAAAAAAGCTGCGCGAATAATGCCTAATTGCTTGGCTAATGTAAAGGCTTGTGGCTATTTATTTAGCAATATTAACGTCATGTTTAACGTTTAATAGCCATTGCCCATCAATAAATCGTTCAAAGGGGAAATATCGGTCTTTATAATTCATTTTTTGACACTCATCAATTTGATAACCTAAATATAAATAAGGTAAAGCCATTTGCTGGCAAAAACTAAGCTGGGTAAGAATTGAAAATACCCCTAAGCCATGTTTTTTATAATCAGGATCATAAAAAGTATAAACGGCTGATAAGCCATTACTTAATACATCAGTTACGGCAACGCAAATCAGTTTCTCTTGCTTGAGACCATTTTCCTCATTCACAGGCGCCCAAGTTTCAATGAATAATTGCTTGGTTAAATTACAACTCAAGAAACTTTCAAACTGCTTAAAGGAAGCTGGGTACATACTCCCGTCTTGATGTAAGGTGTTAATATAATGCTCGAACAAAGGGTAATAGCTGTTTTTTAGCTGCGAAGACTGCTTAATAATAAAATGACTATTACGTTTTTGGGATCTTTTCTGGCTTTTAGAGGGAATAAATTCATCGGTTAAGACACGAATAGACTGGCAAGCATTGCAAGTAGGGCAATGAGGACGATAACTTTGCTCACCGCTGCGACGAAAGCCTTGCGTCATCAACCAGCCGTAACTTTCACTATTATGTAATCGCTCATCCACTGCGATCAGCAAGCACTCTTGTTGTTCGGGCAAGTAATTACAGGGGAATGTCTTGCTTATACCTAATGTATAGGAGGAATTACTCATTAATAATTTACCAATTTCACACATGCCACATCGTTAATTATAACTGAACTTAACGCTAAATTAAGCCAAGCTTAAACTAAGTTTAAGTTAAGGTTAATGTTCGTGCCTGCCAAAAAGCCCTTGGCAAAATCTGACTACGTGCATTGTGTTGTTTTTTCAAAAAAGTATCACGGCTTATTTCTTTGGCGCCCATATCTTCAAGAAATGGGTTAAGTAACTGACAATCAATAAAATCTATACCAACGGTCTCAAGTAATTGTCCTAAGGCGACTAAGGCAAACTTTGACGCATTAGTTTGTTTATAGAACATTGACTCACCGGAGAAAAAACCATTAATAGCGACACCGTATAAGCCACCAGCTAAGTTTGTATTACCTTGTTCATCTGTATGCCATATTTCAATTGAATGTGCGTAACCTAATTGGTGCAACGCTAAATAGGCACTTTCCATTTCAGGCAGTATCCAGGTTTCATCATCACGAAACGGCGCATCAGCGCAGAACTGAGTTACTTGGCTAAAGTCTTTATTTAACGTTATGTGATAAGGAGATTTGTTAATCGCTTTACGTAAGGTTCGATTAATACGTAATTGACTGATGTCGATGATGGCTCTGGGATTGGGCGACCACCACATGAAAGGGTCGTTGTCACTATACCATGGGAATATGCCCTGACTGTACGCTTCGATTAGTCGCTCTGGCGATAAATCACCACCAAGCGCCAATAAACCATTGGGGTCGGTTAGGGCATGTTCTATCGGAGGAAAGGTCAAACTATTATCATCAAGTTGATATAAAATTTGACCCATTGATTTTCCTCTCGATAGTATTCTTTACAGGTTACCTCAGTCACAGTGTAATCGGTGCAGTAGCTCATAAAGGGTTACTGCACTCATGTGAACGGATATTTTTACTTTACTAAATTTTAAAGCGTCTAGCTTTTTGCATCTAGGTAACGTTCAGCATCTAATGCAGCCATACAACCAGCACCCGCTGAGGTAATTGCTTGACGATAAATATGGTCAGCAACATCACCAGCAGCAAAAACACCTTCAACACTGGTTTGTGTTGCATTACCTTGCGTGCCACTTTGAATCGTTAAATAACCATCTTTCATATCAAGTTGGTCTTTAAAGATGTCAGTGTTTGGCTTGTGACCAATGGCAATAAATACACCTGCTACTTCAATCTCTTCAGTGGCATCTGAACCCATTTCTTTTAAACGTAGGCCAGTAACGCCCATGTTATCACCAAGTACTTCATCTAAAGTACGGTCAGTGTGTAAAACGATATTACCGTTTGCTACTTTCTCATATAAACGATCCGTTAGAATTTTTTCACTACGGAAAGTATCACGACGGTGAATTAAATGAACTTCACTGGCAATGTTTGATAAATAAAGCGCTTCTTCAACAGCAGTATTACCACCACCAACAACGGCAACTTTTTGGTTCTTATAGAAGAAACCATCACAGGTAGCACAAGCTGATACGCCGCGGCCCATAAAGGCTTCTTCAGAAGGTAAGCCAAGGTATTGTGCAGAAGCACCAGTACAAATAATTAACGCGTCACAAGTATACTCACTGCTGCCTTTTAATTTATATGGCTTAGAAGAAAAGTCTACAGAATCAATATGATCGAAAATAATTTCAGTATCAAATTTCTCAGCGTGTTTTTGCATACGTTCCATTAGTGCCGGACCTGTTAGGTCATCAGCATCGCCTGGCCAGTTTTCTACATCCGTAGTTGTGGTTAATTGACCACCTTGTTGCATGCCAGTGATCATTACTGGTTTTAAATTTGCGCGGGCAGCATAAACTGCAGCAGTATAACCAGCAGGGCCTGAGCCTAAAATTAGTAGGGGACAGTGTCTTACGTCGCTCATGGGTTCTCCAAGAAAAATTGATTGCTTTATATTGACGATAATGAAGTAGTTTACCTACTTATCATTTATTGATTGGGATGATAAGGAAATAATGCAAGGGGGTAAATAACTTCTTAGTTATAAGATAAATAAAAAAAAACGCACTTTTGCTAAGACTGTAAGCAAAAGTGCGCTATTTATAACAATAAATTAAATTATTGCTATGTGATCACATTAGTAAAAGTAAAATTTTACTTATGCGTTTAAAGCAACTGCAGGCTCAACATACTCATAACCTAAGTCATCAGCAACTGGCTTGTAAGTAATTTTGCCACCAGCTACGTTTAAGCCAGCCATTAAATGTTCATCATCTAACAATGCTTGCTTAGCACCTTTGTTTGCAATAGTTACTGCAAACGGCATAGTTGCATTAGTTAATGCCATTGTTGATGTACGTGCAACGCCACCAGGCATGTTAGCTACACAGTAATGAACAACACCATCAACTACATACGTTGGCTCTTGGTGAGTTGTTGCTTTAGAAGTTTCAAAACAACCACCTTGGTCGATTGCAACGTCAACGATAACAGCACCTTGCTTCATCGTTTTAATATGTTGTTTAGTCACTAATTTAGGCGCAGCAGCACCTGGAATTAATACAGCACCAATCACTAAATCAGCTTCAACAATCAATGTATCCATTGCATCAGCAGTTGAATAAACAGTTTTTAAACGGCCATCGAATTCAGTGTCTAGTTGACGTAAACGCGGTAAAGAGCGGTCTAAAATAGTCACGTCTGCGCCCATACCAACAGCCATACGTGCAGCTTGAGTACCAACAACACCACCACCAATAACTAATACTTTAGCTGGAGCAACACCAGGAACACCACCTAATAAAGCACCTAAACCGCCTTGTGCTTTTTCTAATGCATGAGCACCAGCTTGAATAGACATACGACCAGCAACTTCAGACATAGGCGCTAATAAAGGTAAACCACCAGAAGCCGCAGTAACTGTTTCATAAGCAATACATATTGCACCTGACGCTACTAATAATTCAGTTTGCTTAGGATCCGGAGCTAAATGTAAGTAAGTAAATAAGATTTGGCCAGGACGAAGCATGTTACATTCAACAGGCTGTGGCTCTTTTACTTTGATGATCATTTCGGCAGTAGCAAATATTTCAGCAGCACTATCGATAATTTTTGCACCAGCAGTAATGTACTGTTCGTTATCGAAACCAATTGATGCACCACCGTTGTTTTCAACAATGACTTCATGACCATTAACGATCAACTCTTTAACACCTGCAGGTGTAAGGCCAATACGGTACTCGTGGTTTTTAATTTCTTTAGGTACACCAATAATCATATATTTCTCTCTTAAGCAAAGCTTGTGGGAAGGCACTTTAGAAGTGCTTGTAATATTTGCAACTAGTATAGTGCTAACTTATAAGAATAACCTGTCGTTATTTTTATTAACACGATATATAATGCTAATAATCACAATAAACACAGAGTTATGTAAATGAGCCTTAATAAATCCATCGATCGTATCGATAAAAACATATTAGTTGAACTACAAAAAAACGGCCGCTTATCCAACGTTGAATTATCTAAGCGAGTTGGCTTAAGTCCAACCCCCTGTTTAGAAAGAGTTAAACGGTTAGAAAAAGAACAGTATATAAGTGGGTATAAAGCGATATTAAATCCACATAAGCTTGGCGCAGCTTTATTAGTCTTTGTGGAAATAACCTTAACTAAAACTAGTCCAGATGTATTTGACGATTTTGCCAATGCCGTGGATGAATTAGACGTTATCCAAGAGTGTCATCTTGTTTCGGGTGATTTCGACTTTTTACTAAAAACCCGAGTAAAAGACATGCTCGCCTATCGTGAATTACTCGGCGATACCTTACTTAGATTGCCAGCGGTAAGTGAAAGTAGAACTTATGTCGTCATGGATGAAATTAAATCAACCAATTTAGTCGCTATCAAACGTTAATAATCAAAATAAAATAAGTCAAATGGGTAACTATTAATCAGCGTGCCTCTATGTCAGCTCTCATGCCATGGCGTATCAAGATTCCTTATCCCTTCTTGATACGACAACAAAGGATATTGACTGTTCACAAGCCAATAAACCGTTATAAAAGTATCCACGAGTTAATCTCACCAACATCTTTACGGTTTGACCAATATTTATGTGAGGGCTGTTACCACCACACACTTTGTACCCTAGCGCTATATTATCTTGCTTTTAAAGTTGTTTTAAACGGCTAAACTGACATGACTGTATAAAAAAACATGTAATAATGGCAATTTGTTGCTGCCAACTAAGCGCGAATTTGATACTTTAGCTTTGTTATGCGTAATGTTTACGTATTATTTTCCAATGGTACTTATAATTGTCTTCAGATCTTATAGAAAATTCCGATGCTTCATTTGATGCATTGACTAATAAACAGCTAAGTGGCGTGCAACGCCTACTTGAAGCCGGGTTATTATTTTTCACTGTGTTTGCCATGTTTATGATGTTGGCCTTATTTAGTTTTGATCCCGCTGATCCCGGTTGGGCGCAAACAGGTTATCAAACAGAAGTGCGTAACTTAGGTGGCGCGGTAGGTGCTTACCTCTCAGACTTACTTTTAAACCTTTTTGGGCTTATTGCTTATAGCTTGCCTTTTGTCATTGCGATCGTTGGTTGGTTGTTGTTTCAGCGCTTCCATGAATTGATGAAACTTGATTATTTAACCTTAGGGCTAAAGTTGATTGGTTTTTTCATGTTTTACCTCGGCGTATCTTCCTTAGCAAGTATGAATTTTGATGATGTCTTTTATTTCTCAGCAGGAGGGATTTTAGGGGACGTTCTCAGTAAAACCTTTTTGCCTTACTTTTCATTTGTCGGCTCTACCTTAGTCTTTTTACTTTTCACCTGTGCCGGTTTTGTCCTATTAACGGGGTTTTCTTGGCTCAAATTTGTCGATACGGTTGGTCAATACGCCATTATGGCGGTACTTTGGCTAGTCAGTTTACCTAAGTTAATCAAAATGCACTTTGGAACCAGTGAAGAAAGTGGTCATGATGAAGAAATAGGTGATGTTAAAAGCCGCCTAGTTAAAAACGCAACGAACGCTGAAGATAAAAAAGCAGAATTAACAGAAGCAGAGTCAGCACCTTTAGAAGAGTTTCCATTAGGAATACACGCCCAAACGGCGATAATAGATTTACCGGAATCTTTCAGTGCAGCAGAAGATAATTCAGTCTCTATGCATCAGACTTCCACCAAAAACGAACCTTTTATTGATATATCAGAACTGATGAACGAGCCGGTCATTGGTAATATCCAAGACCATGTTAGTGAGAAGGAAATAACCGCTGCTTTTGCTGACGTTGAAAAGCCAGATGTGGCGGATGATTTTCAGTTTCCACCGCTTGAGCCATTAGTACCCGTAGAGCAAAATATATCGGATGAAAATGGTCAAGTTAATCTCGTCGCCGTTGAAGAGGATGCCTTTCAAGGCATGCCATCTATCGATTTACTAGATAGACCAGACAAAGCAAAAAACCCAATTAACCAAGCTGAGTTAGACGTAGTCAGCCGCTTAGTAGAAGCCAAGTTACTCGACTTTGGTGTGCAAGCTCAAGTGGTTTCTGTGTTTCCGGGCCCTGTTATAACCCGTTTTGAATTAGATTTAGCGCCGGGTGTTAAAGTAAACAAAATTACTAGTTTGTCTAAAGATTTAGCCCGTGCATTATCAGCAATTAGCGTACGTGTTGTTGAAGTTATTCCAGGTAAATCAGTGATTGGTCTAGAGCTGCCTAATAAGCACCGTGAAATTGTACACTTAAGTGAAGTGATAGCATGTCCGGCGTTTGAAGAGTCATCATCACCACTGGCTATGGTATTGGGTAAAGATATTGCCGGTGATCCTGTCGTTGTTGATTTAGGAAAAATGCCGCATTTATTGGTTGCTGGTACGACGGGCTCGGGTAAGTCTGTTGGTGTTAATACCATGATCGTTAGCCTGTTGTACAAATCAACACCTGAAGATGTGCGTATGATAATGATTGACCCTAAAATGCTGGAATTGTCCGTCTATGAAGGTATTCCTCACTTGTTAGCTGAAGTGGTTACCGATATGAAAGACGCGGCTAATGCACTGCGTTGGTGTGTGGGTGAAATGGAACGTCGTTATAAAGTGATGTCTGCTGTTGGCGTACGTAACTTAAAAGGCTATAACAAAAAAGTGCTTGAAGCTATCGCAGCTGGCGAGCCGTTAATTGACCCTACATGGCAACCTAGCGATGGCATGGACCAAACTCCACCTATGCTAGAAAAATTACCTAGCATTGTTGTTATCGTCGATGAATTTGCCGATATGATGATGATTGTTGGTAAAAAAGTTGAAGAGCTTATCGCCCGTATTGCACAAAAAGCACGTGCCGCTGGTATTCATTTAGTTTTGGCAACACAGCGTCCTTCGGTAGATGTTATTACCGGTTTGATTAAAGCGAATATTCCAACACGTATGGCGTTTCAGGTTTCGTCAGGATTAAACTCTCGTACCATTTTAGATCAACAAGGGGCAGAACAGTTACTCGGTATGGGTGACATGCTTTATCTACCGCCGGGTACTGGTGTTCCGACACGTGTACATGGCGCTTTTGTTGATGATCACGAAGTTCATGCCGTGGTAAAAGATTGGAAATCTCGAGGTGAGCCTAACTACGTAGAAGAAATTCTATCTGGTGAACACGAGCAAGACATTTTGTTACCGGGCGAGCAAGCAGAAGGCAGCGACGTCGAAGAAGTTGATGCGCTTTACGACGAAGCCGTTAATTTTGTCACTGAAAAACGCCGTGTTTCAATTTCAAGTGTACAAAGACAATTTAGAATTGGTTACAACCGTTCAGCACGAATAGTTGAACAAATGGAAATGCAAGGTGTCGTATCAACACCAGGTAATAATGGTGCACGAGAAGTATTAGCCCCGCCTCCGGTTCGAGACTGTTAGCTTGCCCATATTGTTTAATTTATCCTAGCTTACTTTAAGTTAACGGTACCGCTTATTTTTTCACTGTGTCAGCTCAATGTGGGCACAGTTCATCCTATTAGAAGAAAACTATGCTATTTAATTTTACCAAAAAATCATTTTTTCGACCGTTCGCATTAGCCAGTGTATTACTGCCAGTACTGAGTTTATATCAACCAATGGCCTATGCCGACCAAGCACCATTAAGCAATACTGCCGCAGCGGAACCTACAAATGAAGCGAAAGAGCACTTAATGACGGCATTAAGTAAGTTAGCTTTTTTTAGTGCCGAATTTAGCCAAAAAATACTTGATACCCAAGGTATAGTATTGTTGGAAGGCACAGGTAAACTGGCTATTAGCAAACCTAATTTAGTTAACTGGAAAA
>Ga0209396_1000700_pt1 | contig 38699 bp, 22 predicted proteins | sample GOMGulsemesocosm_6_FD_184638 | JGI IMG/M metagenome (GOLD analysis project Ga0209396, IMG submission 184638) | Methane-oxidizing microbial communities from mesocosms in the Gulf of Mexico - GOM8C Gulf of Mexico (SPAdes) (version 2) | ecosystem: Environmental > Aquatic > Marine > Cold seeps...
ATCAACTCGACAAGTCCGGCAGCGAGCATCACGCAAATTAAAGCTAAAACCCACTCCGTCTTCCGTAATGAAAGTTGCCCCGTGGGGAGATAGCGATGGCAGTTGATTTGGCCGAGGTCCATTTATGGGGCACAGTAATCGCGGTAATAACTTGGGATAACCAGCGCCAGGTGTGCCAATTTCAATATACACCTGAATTTTTAAGCTTTGGAATAGAGGTGGCGCCGTTAACGATGCCCCTACAAGAGGCACCTTATTCATTTCCTAGCCTTAACAAAGAAACATTTAAGGGTTTGCCTGGCGTGTTAGCGGACTGCTTGCCAGATAAGTTTGGTACTGCCTTGATCAATCAGTGGTTAATACGGCAAAACCGTGTCCCCAATTCATTTACGCCTGTGGAGAGACTTTGTTATACCGGTACTCGTTCAATGGGGGCACTGGAGTTTTCGCCTTCGCCAATGAAGAACGATAAAAAATCGGAGCAGGCTCCTCTTGAGATTCAGACACTGGTCGAATTGGCATCTGAAGTGCTTAGTGAAAGAAATTACGAAATGATCAGTGCTGGATTGGGCAGCGATGAACTTAATCACATTTTTCAAGTGGGGACATCAGCGGGTGGAGCAAGAGCAAAGGCAATAATAAATTGGAACGAAAGCACGGGAGAAATAAGACCTGGGCATGTAGCCCCAGTAAAAGGTTTTGATTCATGGCTTATTAAATTTGATGGGGTATCAGGTAATAAAGACAAGGAACTGAATGACCCACAGGGGTTCGGACGCATTGAGTATGCCTATCATCTACTTGCTAAAGCCGTAGGCCTTAATATGAGTGAGTGCAGGCTAATAGAAGAGTGTGGTAGAGCCCACTTTATTACAAAGCGGTTTGATCGTCATGACGGTAGGAAAGTTCACAAAGCCAGTCTCTGTGGAATTGCTCACTTAGACTTTAACGATAACTTGTCAAACTCTTACGAGGATGCGTTGTTTACGGCAAAACAACTTGGTGTACCAAAAGAGGACGTGGAGCAGCTTGTACGGTTAATGATTTTTAATGTTGTGTTTCGGAACCAGGATGATCATACCAAAAACATTGAGTTCTTAATGAACCGTTCAGGAATGTGGTTTGTGGCGCCAGCTTTTGACCTGACATTTAGTTATAATCCGGCTGGGGAGTGGACCAGTCAACACCAAATGAGTATCAATAGTAAGCGAGATGATTTTGTGGTCGCAGACCTACTTGTTACCGCAAAGGTATCCGGACTTTCGGTGCGAAAGATTAAGGGAATCATCAAGGACGTAATGGCCGGAAAGAAGGAGTGGTTATCGCTATCCCAAGAGGCAGGTATACCCAATAATGAAGCGCTTCGGATAGAAAGTCTTTTTCGACATCTTGAAGGGTTGTAACGGGAATAACGTTATTGGCCTATGTGTGTTGGTTGAGGAATTTTCTGAAAGAGAACGTATTAATCTTAAGTTTATAATCGCTAAAAATCGTGGTGATCATTTACTTGAAACACCGTTATGAACTGACCAAGTAGTAAAAGAGTTGCATGACCAATATGAAATAACAGTCACTGTGGTTGATACAGATCAGCTATCTTGGTGGCATCTTGGGTTTGGCGATCAGGTAAGTGTCATACGTAAAACGCCTGTTTCTACATAGAGAATTTTAAGCCTGCTCAGGAACCATCATTAGATTTAGGGCTTAATGGTTCTAGGCAGGATCTACAATATTAAACAATGTATATTGTGCAACCCATTAGTTAACAATAATTGTTAATTATCATTTATGATTTTCCACACTTTCACAGAGAAATAACCATAGTCATGTTCAAAATAGGGCTTAACTATTGCGGAGTCGCTAAAGTTTTTAAGTTTCTCATGCAAATTATTATTTAGCTTTGATTCATCATCCTTAACAAGAACCAGCATTACATACTTACCTGAAGAATATATTTCATCTGTGATGCTGATAAGGCGTTGGAAGTCTTTTTTGAAAATATCAAACATTTTTGTCTGGTGGGAGATTCCTATTATCTTGAGTTCAATTGCGAGTTTTCCATCAAGCACTATGTCGAATTTTTGGCTTTTTGGGGGTTCACCTTTAGGTGTTTTAACGGGTAAGCTCTTCTCTAGTTCAATGTCCTTTCCATTATCAAGCACATGTAGGTACATTTGGCCTTGTAGCCAGCGCTCACGAACACCTGCAGCACCGGAAATATTTGATAGTTCGTTATATATATCTGTGAAGAAACTCGGAATCCATTGCATTTGTTTGATGAGGATACCGTGGTGATCTGGGGCTGTACATGTCATCGAATGGCCTTGTAGTGTAAAAGAAAGGGAGGTAATAAAAGTATAGGTATTAGACGCCTATTAACTTGGGCGGTTCGCGCCAATTAGCTTGTCCGGTTTTGGTAAACTCATGGCATATTAGATTCTCAAGAAATGCATATGTCTGGAAAGCCCATAACCCAGTGACAGGTTAATTTATAGATGTCCTATCCAAATCAACGTCAACAATCTCAGGTCAGTGCCGCTGAAAAGACGGATTCTCTGATAGAAGTGCTCGGCGCATAGACACCGGTGTTCATAGAGCAGGCAATCAACCCGTAAAATAATCCACTCGGAAAGACCCATTTAATGGTCTATTTGAGAGTAAGTGCTTTATATGAAACTTGAGTCGTAAAGTGTCCAGGCAGTGCTTAAATTGTGAATTAACTAGCTACTAAAACTAATGAATTAAAGGCGTGTATTTAGTTGTTTTTCATGGGTTTTCTGTCGACTTTAATGGCCTAGACTGTAGCCTTATACTTAAATATAAGTATGCCGCTCTAATTCATTTTAGACGTATCTTAATAAAATTAGTTTTAAAAACATGGATCGGCAAACACGTCCCGGGAAGGTGACGCCGGAATAGATGACATATTGACGTGTAATAACCTGTTACCTTTTAGGAGATATAGATTATATGAAATACGTAGGTGAATTGTATTTCGAAGATGATGACATCATAAAAGTGGATTCATTTATCGTCCGCTCAGAAACAGAAGTCGTCTTTTCGTTGGTAGCTAATTGGAATGGTGGGAAATGGAGTAAAAGCGGGGGCGCCTCATTTGATGGCAAAAGTTATATCACCGATATAAAGCCTACGGTTCACGTAGAGACTGGAGCGAAAGGTCCGGTTTCCAAAATAACTTTTTCAAAAGTAGAGGAAAATGGAAAATACTTGTGTATAGAAGGTTCCTGGTATGAAAATGGTGAATCATACTTCTTTGAAGGAGATCTTGAGAAATAAAGCTAAGCAACCTGACTTCACAACCAGAGGGTGGCGTTAACTTAGGGGTATAGCTTGAAGTTAATAAGCCGGCAAGGCAACAAAAAGCGGCCTCGGATCACAACTTTTTTTGCAATAGTCTTTCCAGGCCTTTGACTCTGGACTCCAGTTCCGCACGCAGCTGGGGGGCCAAAATCATATCTTCATAATCATCCCCAGCACCTGCCAAACCTATCACCACGTTCGGGTTGTGTATGTTACCTGATGTGCCCTTATCTGTTGGCTTTGTCCGAATTGAACATGGCTCGATGTTACTATGAGTGTTACAAAGAATCACTGCAGAAGAGGGGATCGAAGTCGCGTGTTTTGAAGTGCATTTGATTGATAAAAGATCACACTATTACGATTGTTTATCAGTCCAATAATCTTGTGGTGCCTTAAGTAACTCTTCATGTAATCTTCTTCTGAAGTCCTCAGATAGCTTTGCTGGTGCCTGTACCAAATGAGTCCCGCAAGACTGTGGTGTCCACTCAATGGATGGTGGTTTCGGTGTAGTGGGGGAAGAAAAACGCAACGGTTTAATTAAAGCACTGGCGTAGTCTTTCAATCTGCTCAGTAAAGTTATTTTGGCAGGTTTAGCCTGTGTCCTCTTTATGGGCTGTACAACATGCTGTGTAATCACTGGGTGCGTCCATTCCTGAGAAAACTTTGCTAAACACTATGGTAACAAGAATGACGAATATTGCGATGTCGTCACTCCTTTATGGGCGCATGTGACACATTAAGTCTACATATCGTATATTTGTATCTAACAAATTGAATGGAATCAAAAATGGAGTGGACAATTCGGCCAACGTTACGGGCCTTCCCGGTATCAATAATTTTTATTGTGTTCATGTCTTATATGACATACGGCACCAATAATGGAGATGCCCAAATTCACATCACCATGTACGCAATAATGCCCGCCCTCTTATTATTATTCATCGCTATCAGGGGGCGTACATACACGTTAAAAAATGATGTCATAAGGGCTGAGCGTTTCTTGCAGCCTATTCAAACCATGAATATTAATAACATTGTAAACGTAACGGTAAAGCCTGTGGGTGTACGGGCAGGCCACATAACACTCCATAGTGTTCATGGCACAGAACTTACGATGAGTAATATCGCATTATCTCACAATAAAATGGCAGCATTTCTGCGCTTGTAAGGGGTCAGTATTAATACTCCTCTATAAGGTAACAGGACCTCTCGTGACATCAAAAGTAGAGGGAAACGGAAAATACTTGTGTATAGAAGGTTCCTGGCATGAAAATGGAGGATTATACTTCTTTGAAGGAGATCTTGAGCAATAAAGCTAAGCAATCTGACTTCACAACCAGAGGGTGGCGTTAACTTAGGGGTATAGCCGACTCATAATCCGTTGGTCCACAGTTCAAGTCTGTGTAGGCCCACCATTATTCAAAAAGAAAGCCTCGTAAGTTAAACGCTTATGGGGCTTTTTTCGTTTCTGGGTATTTAATAGCTAATCCTTTCACCTAACCCTGATGTAAATTCAACCGCAGCAATGCCCAAAATGTACCGGATATAGACAGGAGCTTTACCCTCTTTGCATTCCTAATTGCTCATTTTTCAACCTTAAAATACTCAAATAGATTCACCCCTACCTAAATACAAACACTTAAAAAATTGGGTATTAAATGTGCCCGCTAATTTTCCCCGTCGGCTTAAATTCCCAAATTAGAAAAATCTAGCCAATCTGCTGTCGCCGACGTCGCCACATCAGTGAAATTTAGCCAAATTCACCGCCTATGGACCGGAGCGTCGACGGCGTCAGCAATGGATGGTGCGTTAATCCTGAGGGGGATAAGTATTGGTGAGGGCTGGAGCTAAATAATTGATACAGGGGAAGCTACAGGCCCACAGGTTGGAGATATTTGGGACTGAGATGGGGCTGTGGGGTGTTAGAGGTGGAGAATTGGAGCTGTGGTTAGATGGGGGATTGGGTGTTTAAAGTACAAATACTTAATATACTAAAGCTGAATTAAAGATTGCTGACTTATTTAACATAACTACTTGCCTCGTATCCGTAAGCTAGTACTATTTCGCCAAAATGGAAGTTAGAGTTACACACAATGGCGTTATTTAACGAAAAAGTTCTTCGTAAGCACACAGCTTCAATCAAAGAAATACCAGCCGCTCACCTGGAAGTAATACAAGCCTGGGCTGATAAAATCAATAACGGCACGATGGCTAGACTCAACGAAGTGGAAGTTCATGCTGCCTTCACCAATCAAATCATGGTCAAGCTATTAGGTTATGTTGGCGCAATAGAAGCTGATAAATTCACTGTAGCCCAAGAGTACCCTGTAGCAGGGGGTGGACAAGTAGATTTAGCGCTTGGGCATTTTTGCGGTGATAAAAGCCTCGAAACCGTAGTTGCACCTTTTGAGCTAAAAGGAGCAAAAAGCAACTTAGACGCAATGATGTCAGGGCGACACAAAACACCTGTGCAACAAGCCTTTGAATACGTACGCGATATTAAAGGTGCTAAATGGGTATTATTATCCAACTATGTTGAGCTTCGTTTATACGCTGTTTCCGAAACTAGCCTAGTATATGAATCATTTCAGTTTACCGACCTATTAGATCCTGCAGAATATGCTAAATTCCAATTATTACTTAGCCAAGATAATTTTCTTAGCGGTAACACAGAGCAGCTATTAAAAGACAGCGAAAACGCCGATAAAGATATTAGCGACAAACTCTACACTGATTACAAAGCCCTACGCGAACAAATGCTGCACCACCTAATTCAAGATAATTCAGGTAATGCCCCGTCGCAACTGATTGCCCCAGCACAAAAACTATTAGATCGAGTTCTCTTTATTTCCTTTGCCGAAGATAAGGGCTTGATTCCAGATGACACTATTAAACAAGCCTTTCAACACCAAGACCCTTACAACCCACGCCCTATTTATCAGAATTTCATTGGGTTATTTAATGCCATAGACAAAGGTAATAAGCAGCTCAACATTCCCGCGTATAACGGCGGGTTATTTTCTCACGATCCGGTATTGGACAAGCTGAATGTTAGTGACGAATTATGCGAAGGGTTTAAAAATCTCTCTGAATATGACTTTGATTCCGAGGTATCTGTAACTGTCTTGGGTCGGATTTTTGAACAATCTATCGCAGATTTAGAAGTATTAATGTCTACGATAGCAGCAGGTGATCTTCCACAGTTAGCCCCAGAAATAAGTAAAAAAACAACGGCTGTTACAGGTAAAAGAAAAAAGTACGGGGTGGTATATACCCCCGATAACATCACACAATTTATTGTGGCTAATACTCTGGGATCACATATTGATGAGCATTTTAAAATACTATTCAGCGATTATGGCCAATACAAAGCGGATGGAAGTATTCAATGGAAAAAAGGGAAACAAATAGAACTACGATTTTGGTACGCTTGGCAGGAAACCCTGCAAGCCATTAAGGTCGTTGATCCCGCTTGTGGTTCCGGGGCGTTTATGGTCGCCGCCTTTGATTATTTATATGTAGAGTATGAAAAAACCAATGAGCAAATTGGCCAACTTACGGGCCAACGAAGTGTATTAGACTTAAATAAAGAAATCCTCAATAACAACTTATTCGGTGTTGACATTAATGCCGAATCAATTGAAATCACTAAGCTTTCGTTATGGCTAAAAACCGCCGAACGAGGAAAAAAACTAGAGACCTTAGATGGAAACTTTATTGCAGGAAATAGCCTAGGTTTCGATGAATCAGCCCCAGATTCAGACTTTTTCTGGCAGCAAGCTTTTCCTGATATTTTCGCCAAAGGTGGTTTTGATGTGGTGCTAGGAAATCCGCCTTATGTGCGCCAAGAATTACTTGGTGAAATAAAGCCTTGGTTGGAAGAGCACTATGAGGTTTATCACGGAGTATTAGATTTATACGGGTATTTCTTTGAGCTAGGCACTAAGCTATTAAAACCGGATGGTCGCATGGCTTATATATCTAATGCTACTTTTTTCAAAACAGGCTCAGGCGTCAATCTAAGAAAGCATCTATCCCGACAGGTACGTATAGAAAAAATCATCGACTTTTCTGATCTACAGGTCTTTGAAGGAGTGACAACTTATCCTGCCATTTTAGTATTACAGCAAGGCATACCAGAGTCAGCGCAACAAATTCAACTGCTCAAATTAAACGATCATATTCCTGAAGATCTACACATATACTTTCATAAGCACGCAGGACTAATGCTGCAGAACCAATTGAGTACGGTCAGCTGGCAACTAGAAGATGCGCGCTTACATGTACTGCGTCAAAAACTTAGCCAATTTCCAAGCTTGAAAGTAACTTACGGTTCACCATACAGAGGGGTATCAACGGGATTTAATGAAGCCTTCATAATTGACCGTGCTACGCGTGATAGCATTGTTACTCAAGACCCACAATCATCTGAGATCATCAAACCTTTTTTAGAAGGCAAAGATTTTAAACGCTGGCATGCACAACCTAGGGACATCTATTTAATATTCACGCGCCGAGGTATCGATATAGATAAGTACCCCGGAGTTAAAAACTATTTAGCAGGGTTTAAAGAACGTTTAATGCCGAAGCCTAAAGATTGGTGTGGTAAAGGTAAATGGTCAGGCCGGAAATCAGGTCCTTACCAATGGTATGAAATACAGGATACCGTGGCGTATTACCCGCAATTTGAAAAATCAAAGGTTTTTTACCCCGATATAACAGATTCTGCTAAATTTCATTGGGATGATAGTGGCTCATTTTCAGCTAATACTGCATATTTCCTACCTATTGAAGACCAAGCTGTCGCTGCTTATCTAAATTCTAAAGTGGCATGGTTTTTCTTGCAGGGCGTTTGTGACTTTGTGAGAGGCGGTTTCCTTCGTTTATTTAGCCAAAATATAGAACGTCTTCCTATCCCTGAAGGACTAATACATTTAACGACTAAAAGTGAGCAACTACATACTTTATCTAAGAAACGTTATCAATGTGAAAATCGTTTCAGGCGTCGCTTGCAAGACCTTTGTCCTAGTGATCAAGTCTTTAAACTAAATAAAAAACTTGAGGACTGGTGGTCGTTAGATTTCCCTACTCTTCAAAAAGAATTAAATAAGGCTTTTAAAGCCACCATCAGCTTAGCCGAGCGTAACGACTGGCAAGATTACTTTGAAAGTGAGCAAGTTAAACGCGCTAATTTTCACCAACAAATACAAGGTTTAGAACAGCAGCTGAATAACGAGGTCTACAAACTGTTTGATTTAACCGCTGAGGAAATTGTTCTCATCGAGCAGTCAGTTAATAATTAATATTGTTACAGTTTTTTCCATTATATAGATCGCATAAATATTGCTCTATTCGATCTATATAATTACGTTTTGTAAGTAATTCCTCTGTGATATGAAGTAAATCAGTTTTTTCAAATTCAAAGGCACACCGCGCTTTACTACAGTGTTATTTAAACCAATCTCTAAGCATCTCAACAGCAAATCCAACGGGGTCTTTCACTACTCCAATGATGGGCTTACCAATGCCTTTACCGGCGTGGTAGAAGGACTTAAGGACCTTGCCCTTATCCATTGCTTCATTGGCTTTGTCCATGTCTTCAATTCCTTTTTAAAATTTTCTTCATGCTTACTCATGGTTAATTTCCTTCTCGGTTGATTTGGATGGTAGTTGCAGCACCAGCTCACCAAGCTGTTCACTCACCAGGCGCAAGCGTGACGACTGAATGTGTGCATATCGTGTTGTGGTTTGTGGTTTGTGGTGAGTGATGTCCAAGCAGGTGTTGAACATCGTACAAAGTGGCCTTGCCAGAGTTGATCAATATCGAAGCAAAGCTATGCCTTAGATCGTGAATCCGTAGATGCTCTAAGATGCCTGCTCGTTCTTTGATTCTTTGAAAGGCTTTCTTGGGGTGAGTGATTGCTTTGCCTTGGACTGCACCGACAAAGATATAGGGGTTATGGGGCTGTCTCAGGTGACTTTGCTCCTCCAGTACAGAAAGGGCAGCGTTGTTGATCAATACCGTCCTAGAGAGCCCAGCTTTGGTGTGGGGTAGGAATAGTGATGCCTTACCATCCTCAAGAGTGAAGTCCTTCCACTGAGATCTGCATATCTCCCCAATACGCATTCCAGTGAGTAGGGCAAACTTCAGCGCTTTGGCCCCAGCACCGCCCTCATCCTCGTCACAAGCTCGTATGAATCGCACAATCTCGTCTTTAGACAAGAAGCGTTGAACGACATTGTTCTCCTTTAGTTTCTTGATGTACGTTCCTGGATGTTTCTCTACGAATCCCCACTCCATAGCCAACCTAAACATCCTCAAGATACAGCTACGGATTCGGTTCACCGTGGCAGGCTTTAAGCTCACCAATGCACCGTTGAGCACCATTTGAATGTTGTGCTGTGTGATGCGAGTAAGGGGCGTTTGTTTCCACGCTGGATAGAGGTATTTCTTAAGGATTGCCAGGTCACTGCTTACGGTGAGTTCGTGAACACTGGCGTAGGGTATGTAGTGTTCGATAGCGAAGTCATAGAATGTAATATCCTGCCTTTTCTCATCTCTGAGCTGCTTAGGGTCGTGCCCCGTGGCGATATTCTTTCGATGCTCGCCAGTGATTAGCCTAGCGGTATCAATATCAACACTGGGGTACTCGCCAATCACCAGACTACGTTTAGCGCCTTGGAACTGGTAACGAAACAAGAAGCGCTTCTTACCCGATTTGCTCACGATTACCTTTAGGCCAGTGCATCCCGTATCCGTGTATTCAGTTTCTTTGCTGCGATTTGTCGACGGCGTCGGCGGAAGCTTGTCTAAAATAGATTTCGTGAATCTATACTGCCTTTTGTTCATGGTTAATCCTCCTTAGTGAAGTAGCTGTTTGTGACAGGCACAGCCAAGCCTTCACCTGATGTGTGAATTGTTTTAGTTACAGGTATGGGTGGTGGTCATTTAGAGAGGTGCTTTTCTAGGGTCTTGGCGTCAATGGCTAGCTCGTGAAGGAAAAGTTTATCCTTGATAGGGATTAACACCTTTTCCGCCCGCAAGATGGCAGCTAGGAAGCCTGCATTGTTACTACTCTTCTTGGTAAATGCTGGATGCAATACTCTAGAAGTGAAGTCAGCCCCTTTAGCCTGCTTGGCTAAGCACTCCGTTATCTTGCTCACAGGAATAGCTTCATTAGAGAAAAGGCCATCCTTGTCATTGCTAGTAATCCTTAAAGCTAACTTACCTTCCACATGGCCTAGCTCGTTCTGCACTAGCTGGGATTCATCTCGTAGCTTGGGGGCTGACCCTTTGCGGACTAACTTGAAGTCCACTTTACTGTCGCCGCCGTCGCCGCTTTTAGTATTTTTCACTGATTTAGCGTCGACGACGTCAGGTAAGGTGCTCTTTATCTCAACTTTCTTCATATCCTTTTTCATTGCTCATTCTCATTGTATTGCTCTAGTGGAAGGTCTTTGTGAAACAGCAGGTAAATGCCCTGTCCATCGTCACAAATGATAGTTAGGGTGAGTAGGTAATCTTCACCAATCAATTCTTCCCATTCTGGGTATGTGACTGCATGCGTGAGCATTCTCCTAGTTGCTTCATCTTCAGGCTCATCGTCATCGGAACATAGAAACCAAAGTTGGCAATTAAGTTCTTTCCATTGTTCTTCAGCTTCTTGTTCGGTGTCGAATGGTTCGAGTAAGTGGGATTGGACTTGGGTGATTAGATCGGGCGGTAGGGGGAGTTGTGTGAGGTCAGAGTATTTGGTGATCTTGTGCATATCTTAACTTCCTAGTGATTAATATCAGGAAATTAATATATGTTTGAAATCAGTTTTGTTTCGTTTCCCCCCTCAGTCACCAAAAAACAATAATTATATTGAGTAAATATGGATGATAAGGGTAGGCACCCCCTTGGAAGAGGTTTAATTATGATGAAGAGCAGCACAGGACTCTTGGGCACCAACAATAACCGTAGATGTTGATTGACGCTTAATATCTGTAGACTTAGTATGGATAGATTAGAGTCATGGAGGATGATATGGACCTTTCATTCAGCAAAACTACATTAAGCAATCATTTATACCCGTCAGATTTCTTTGATTATCCTGATTTAAAAGATAATGAAAAAAAAGATCAATTAATTACTGAATCTTTAAAAGAAATACTATCAGAAAGCTATTTTGATGGTCAACTTTCAGTAATTAAGAGAAATGGTAAAAAAGCATACTCAGTAAGAGACATCGGTAAAAAACTAGTGCTAAGGCGCTTGTCTAATGTTTATAGAATAACATATGGAATAAAGGTTAAACCTAGGAATCAAATTGTTCGTGAAATAAAAGACATGCTTAGAGAGGCAAGTGGATATCGATTATATCGCTTTGATATAAAGCATTTTTTTGAGTCATGTGATTTAAGCGACCTGCAAAATGACATGGAAATTAAAGTCCCTGGTGTTTCTTCGGTTATATTTAAGAATTTAATAAATTCATACAATAAAATGGGAGGGGTTGGGTTGCCTAGGGGAATTGAAACTAGCCCTATATTATCTGAAATAATATTACGTGAATTTGATGAGAGCATAAATTTTAACGAAGACACTTATTATTACTGCAGGTATGTGGACGACATTGTTATTTTGACTACGGGTCTAGAGGATGAAGTGGAATTTGAAAACGCCCTGTCCGGAATGTTACCTAATGGGCTAGAGTTCAATCAAACTAATGATAAATATCGTGTGATAGATGCAGGATGTCAAAAAGATAAAGGTAATAATTTTGAATTTTCATTTATAGGCTATAAGTTCAAAGTAGATCTCGATAATAAAAGAAAAAGATCTGTATCTGTTGATATTTCAAATAACACAGAAAAGAAAATTAAAACCAAGCTATCAATTGCTCTTTTAGACTTCTCAAGAAACAAGGATGAAAGATTACTAGAGGATAGGATTAAATTCTTAACGACAAATAGAAAAATAAAGAATAGAAAAAGTGGCGATAATATTCAATCTGGAATTTATTATGATTACCCTATGATCGATTATCCGAGCAAGTCTCTTGTGTCTCTAGATAGATTTTTGAAATTTAATACTACCAATTTTAAAAGTAGAATATCAAAGAAAGTAGGGTTTACTTTGTCGACTACTTTTTCTAATAGAATTCAAAGATACAGTTTTCTCAGGGGGCATAAGTTTAGAATATTCACTAATTTCAGTCCTGAGAGAATTGGTAGAATATGCAGGAAGTGGTTGTGAAAAAATTTAAGGCTAGAATAGACAAAAAAGATAACCTAAGGGCTCTTCTTTCTGACACATCAACTGGAGATATCCCATTAGTGTTTTCAAATGACGGTTTCTACCTAAACCTAAGGGCTTTAGAGTTCGGAGCGTCTTTGGAGGTAATCGAGGAAAAGTTCTTAAAATATTTAGGGCTGTTAAATGATGAAGGAGGAAAGCAAAAAGTCACTATACCTTATAAGTATTATATTCGTAAAAATGAAATTAAACTCAGGACTCTATCTTTAGTTCATCCTAATTCTCAGATTAAGTATAGTGAATTTTATGGAAAAAATTCATCGATAATTAATTACTTATGTTCAAGGAGCGATTCTTCAGTTAGGGCACCTATTGGAATTTCTAATAGTTTCTACATATATGGTAGAGACGAGATAAATAAATATAAAGATACGGATATTGAGTTAGATAAGAGCAGGTTTTATAGTAAATATGTTAAATCCTATTTCTACTATAGTGGTTATAGAATGATGTATAAATTTTTCAATGGCGATAGATTGTTGCGTCTAGAGAAAAAATATAAGTATATGACCTTAATTGATATCAGTGATTGCTTTGGGTCAATTTATACACATAGTATTTCATGGGCAGTAAAAGGTAAAAAATTCTCCAAGTCTAATACAGACCCTAACCTATATCAATTTACATCTGAATTCGATCGTTTAATCCAACATTCAAATCATCAAGAAACAAATGGCATCCCAGTCGGTTCGGAAATTAGCAGGGTGTTTTCCGAAATAATTCTTCAGAGAATAGATTTGGACGCCAGAAAAATAATTAAGGGGTCATATGATCTTGATTATTCTATTGATTATGAGTTTTACCGTTATGTAGATGATTATATAATTTTTGTTAAAGACAATAACAATATGAGTGTGATAGTAAAGGTTCTATCTGATTCAATGGGGGAGTACAATTTAAACATCAATGACAATAAGATTAAGAACTTTAATCGACCATTTGAAACTGAAAAATCTGCGGTAGTGTCTACGACTAAGGAGACATTGGATTGTTATTTTAATAGTCATATGACTATTAAATCGGGAAAAGGGATTTTCAATGAAAATAGTCGAGGTATGTACTTTAAAGATGTAGTGTCAAAATTAAAGAGAGGGTTGGCATTAAACTCTGGTAGTTATGACGATATATCGGGATTAGCAATTAGCTCAATTACCAACAAGCTTATGCAGTTTAAACCAATATTTATAGGCCATTCCTTTGACAAGGAATCGGATAGTAAAAGAAAGATACATAGTTTTGTAAAAAACTCTTTTGAATTGATGGCATTTCTATTTAGTGTTTCGCCAAAGGTGCCAGCGTCATATTCTTTGGCCAAAGCCATTGTTATATATGATGAGTTTTATTCAGAATATTTGATAGATTTTCATGAGGATTTTAAAACACACTGCCATAGTATCTTTGAAATATTTACTGAAAATCCAATGTTAAATGCACATATAACTCGCGCAACGCCCATTGAAAGCATGAATATTTTATTGTCTATGTCAAGATTTGGAGAAGGGTATTTAGAATCACCAGAACTTTTAAATAAGCTACTCGCTCAAGATAATTCTTACTTCACAATAATTAGCTTGTTAGCTTATGTTAAAAATTATAAGAAATATAATGACTTCAGGGTTGTACTAGAGGACCTTGTACTGAGTAAGTGCCAGAAATATAGCCCCTCTGAATATTCTGAGACAGCCCATTTAATTTTGGATGCTTTAAGTTGCCCATACATTAGATCAGAAACAAAGACTAAGTTATTAAAGCAGGCACTCCCTATCAAAAATACTAGTGCCCAGGAATACATGGATTCAGTTAAATCTATGGAAAAAAAATATTGGTTCGTTAACTGGCGCGACTTAAACTTAATTACGCTATTACAGCGATCAAGGTTGCTGACATCGTATTGATTTGGTATTTTAGTCACGAGTCTTGTGGGCCAAGATTACTACTACATGGACGGGCACTGATGATTCTTCAGAGGTGTTTATGCCATGCTCGAAACGAGGACGGATTATTGTCTGAGTTTTTGAATGGGGGCTAAGGATAGTTTAGTCCCCACACACCTGATGTTGATGGCCCCTTGATTCACCCAATCCTCCAATCTGCCCAGTCTCTCCATCTAAGCCCCACAACCCCATCCCATTTCAGCCCCAAATATCTCCAATCTGTGGGTCTGTAGCTTCCCCTGTGTCACCTATCTAGCTCTAGCCCTCACCAATGCTCGACTACTTCAGAATTAACCCGCCACCGATTGCTGACGCCGTCGTCGTTCCGGTCCATAGGCGGTGTATTTGACTAAATTTCACAGATTTGGCGACGACGGCGACAGCAATTTGGCCAGATTTTTCTAATTTAGGAATTTAAGCAGACGGGGAAAATTGGTGGGCAGATCTAACACCCAATTTTTTAAGTTTTCGTATTTAGGAGGGGTAAATTAATTTGGCTATTTAATAGCACGAAAATTAAACAGATGGTAATGCGCAGAGGGGTAAAGCTCCGGTACATTTCAAGTCTTGCAGTGGTTAAATTTACATCAGGGTTAGATACTAAGAATTAGCTATTAAACACCCAGACACAAAAAAGCCCCATAAGCGTTTAACTTACGAGGCTTTCTTTTTGAATAATGGTGGGCCTACACAGACTTGAACTGTGGACCAACGGATTATGAGTCGCAAGGACTGACTATAGGGAGTTTCAACCTGACACGATACGTTTTTTGTCAGTTAGCCCGCACTGTGAGTGGGCGACCGCATGGACAAAATGCATCTAGTGTTTGCACAAATGCCTGAAACACCAAACTATCAGTTAGACGTGAGGTTGTGATATGGAGATTGTGGACACGGTTAAAACCAAAGAACAGATCAAGCTCATGGCCTTGCTTCTGGAAAACACCTGTGAGCACCTACAGCCATATGATCACTAATAACAGGGGTTATAATTTTAGACCGTATTTGTCATAAGATTCCTGCAGAATTCATATTGGTTTATTTATAGGAAAATAAGTGTAAATTCCAAAAGAACTATCTATGGGTCACTTATATAGGTAACCCTCAATCTCAGAAAGGTTACTAATAATAATCTGCTCAGCCTCAGCCTCAGCCTCAGCCTCAGCCTCAGCCTCAGCCTCAGCCTCAGCCTCAGCCTCAGCCTCAGCCTCAGCCTCAGGCTTGTCGAAGTCAATATTCAGGAATGCAGTACATAGCTCACTAAAGCAGCTCTCGTTTCGATAGACAGCTTACCGTCCTCCATGCCGTAGTCGGCAGCAATAATTGCTTTCTGTGAATCATTCAATCTAGTGTCAGGCTAGATAAGGATTTTAACGTTTCTATTCCAAACCTTATCTTTATCCACGGTCAGTTCTGATATATCCCCTATATCTGGAATACTTCTGAAGCGGCTTAACACAAAGTCTCGGTAATCACCGTTTTTCTCGCAGTACGCCCGAATGTGCCAGCGCAAATGGGTGCAAACGAGAGTGGGGAGGACGATGATGCGTTCTTCTTCCTCAGAGGTGTTAAGGATATATAGCCATTATCCACTCGCCTCTGCTCTCGTGACGCTTGGACTAGAGGGCGAAGGATTTCTGGCTCCATGTTGCGGGTGGGGGCGTGAATGATTCGGTGTTTGGAAAATCAAGCTGTAAGCCAAAGGTGGTGGTGATGTTTTACTGCGGCTGAGCATAAATAAGTAGTCGTCAGCAGAGCCTGTGGCGACCTTGGGTTTGAAGCTTGGGGTTGGTTTATAGCCTTTCAACTGTTGGTCGTACACCAAGTTTCCAGAGGCGATATCTTTAATATAAGCATTGATGTCTTTGCATGCTTGATGCCTACCAATGCCGATTGTGGCACGAGGTGCTTGGTAGTGAGTCTACACTCCATTTAGAGACAACTTCGATAACCCTGTATTGAGCCAATAAATCCTGTCTATAAGGTAGGTCGACCATATTCTTCCCCGGTATATGCTCGAAAACGCGACATGTATGGGTCGCCAGTATATACATGTAGCTTTTAACTACATACTATGGTGTGAGTGTCTTAAATCAATTTTTATCGAATTGCGCTGCATATGGCGGTCACCGCTCAAGCAGGAAGGCTCGGGGTAAATTTGATGAACAATCAAAGTGTTAGTGATAGATTAGACAAATTCAGCAATAAAATTGCCATGATGGCGGCCTCAAAGTTAAGGAGTAACAATGCTGCACCTCTATAAGTCCAGAGACTTTACGTCACTGGTTGGTCATTACCTTGAGATAGCCCCAACTTTAGCGACTCAGCTGTTTACGAAACAGCCAGTCATAGTGCCCAACAAAATGATCGGGCGTTGGTTACAGCAGCAGTTGGCCAAAGCAGATGGCATTAGTGTCAACCTGGATCCCGTATTGCCAGCAAACTTTAGTTGGTCATTAATGCGTCAAGCCGTGGATGACCTTCCCAAGCGCAGCGATTTTTCTTCTGAAGTTATGCAGTTTTCTATTTTAAAAGCACTAGACGACACAGCCTTCACTAACGACTTTCCACGTTTGGGAAACTATTTAAAAAACTGCCGCGATGTGGACCGAATGGTACTAGCGGGTAAGGTGAGTCGTATCTTTGATCATTACCAGGTTTATAGAGGTGACTGGTTAAGCGCCTGGGAGAACAGTGAGTTACTTGGCTTGGGTGAAGACGAAGCATGGCAGCAAGCTCTATGGTGCTTGCTCACTAAGCAAAGTGGTGAGTTGTATCGCTCACAATTAGAGCAGAAGCTTATCTCCGCCATTGAGAATAAAACGTTCACACTACCAAAGACTCTGTGCATTTTTGGTGTGGCAACCTTACCTGAAAGTTTTATTAAGCTGGTTAAAGCTTTATCTGAGCATTGTGAATGTTATATTTTTACCTTCTCTGTGCAAGAGGATAATCAAATTCCTGCTGAGGTAGAGCACTGGCAGCAAACAGGTACGGACTTTTTCTCTTTGTTAAATACAGATCCGGTCAATACGCTACCGCAACCGTCATCTGTTACCCAGCTACAACAAGTGCAAAACAGCCTTGCGGGTATCAGTTATGAGGCCAACCCGTTCAATGATAAAAGTTTGCTAGCAGTCAATTGCTTTAGCGAGATGCGTGAAGTTGAAGCCCTGCATGATTACCTGTTGAATCAGTTTTCTAATAACCACGAATTAAAGTCGGATGATATCCTGGTTGCCATTCCTGATTTGGATAAATATGCACCATTTATTCGAGCAGTATTCGATGTTAGCAATGAGACTGATGCCGATACCCGTCGTATTCCCTATGTGATCAATGGCAGTCTTGCAGCTGCAGAATCTCCTTTGATCAATGGGGTATTGGAGATACTTGAAATACCCGAATGGCGCTTTACTCGTGAGCAGTTAATGGTATTGGGTCGTAACCGCTTAATTCAAAAACGTTTTGATTTTACCGATGAAGATTTGGATCAAATTGATAGCTGGCTCGATGAAGCGGGCGTTCGTTGGGGTATTGATGCAGCACATAAGCAAGAGTTGGGGCTGCCAGGCTCAGACAAAAATACCTGGCGAGCCGGGTTAGACCGCCTATTACTGGGCGCAGTATTGCCAAAAAGAGTAAATGCAGAACTGCCACTGTTTCATGACGTATTGCCGGTGGATGAAATGGAAGGGGGCTTAACACTCTTACTTAGCCGATTTGTTAACTTCTGTGAGAATCTGTTTGACTGGCGTGAGCGATTAAAACAAGCCTATACCCTGCAAGAATGGCAAATACAGCTACAAAACCTACTGGAAGACTTCTTTGTCATCGATGAGTTAGAAGAAACCAATCACTTGCAGCTGTTGGAATTGCTCGATCAACTGAAACAACAGACATTACAAGCAAAGTTTGATTCGCCAATTACCGTTCAAGCTCTGGCAGTATTGTTAAATGACAATATCACCAGCACGGCGCGATCGGGTCGCTTTGCAGGTATGGTTAACTTTACCAGTATGAATAACCTGGCGGGAATCCCCTTTAAAAAACTGTGTTTATTAGGTATGAATTACGATACCTGGCCTACGCAACAACGCGAACCGGGTTTTGATTTACTGCAACATCAGGCTATTGAAGATCACCGCAGTGGCGATAGAAATAAGGCCAACGACGAACGCTATCTTACATTGCAGCTAATCATGGCTGCACAAGAGTCGTTATATATTAGTTACGTCGGACGTAATATTCACAATGGGGCAGATGTCCCCCCATCAGTATTAGTATCCGAGCTACTCGATTGCTGTGCACAAGCTTGTATCAATATGCCTGTATATCAACACGCCATGCATAGTTATAGCACAGGAAATTTCACCACAGATTCAGATCTACGCAGTCACAATGACAAATGGCTAAGTGTTGCTCAGACCATAGGGCAGGGGGACAAGATAACAAGTCCATTATTTGATCAAAAGCTTAAAATTGAGCCCATTACCCATATAGACGTTGATGATCTGTGTAGTTTCTACAGTAATCCACAAAATAGCTTTTTACGCAGCAGTTTGGGTGTCTACATTCGGGACGAAGCTAACGACTGGGACAATGTAGAGCCCTTCAATTTAAATAATTTTGCCGATAGTGGAATCCGCTCTATTGCTTTACAACAGGCAATAGCCGGTCAGGCAGGTACTTCCATGGCCATGGCTCAGGCCTCTGGTCAGTTACCGCACGGCTTACAGGGTGAAATTTTACAGGGTGTTGAACAGACGTCGGTGGATGAATTACTCGAAGGGATTGCCCCTGAGTTTTTACAGAAATCAATCACCCCAGTTGCGATAGATATTCAGATTAATGATGTCAATATCACCGGAGTATTAAGAGACTTACAACCTCAAGGTCAGCTATTACTCATGAGCGACACTCTATACCCCTGGAAAAAAGTCCAGCTCTGGCTAAAGCATTTACTGCTCTGTTGCGTAAAACCCCAAGGTATTCAATGCACCACCAAGGTGGTTAGTCTTAATGATACCTTGGTATTTAGCGAAGTTGAAAATCCTAAGGAATTATTGGCGCAATGGATAAACGCCTACTGTGATGGGCATACATATCCATTACCGTTTTTTGCAAAACTCGGCTTTGTCTATTTTGCTGAGTTTGAGAAAAAGGGTGACGAAGCTAAGGCACTAAAAGCGGCTAAAGCGAAGTGGGAAGATGGTTATCAATTCCCTGGTGAAGGCAGCAAACCCGCTAATGCCTTTTTATACCGTGGTCACTCACCACTGAATGGCGAGTTTGAAAAACTGGCGAAATCACTAATAGGCCCGTTATTTGAAGCAGGGAGTAACTAATGATGGAAGATCGCAAGGCATTTGATGTATTCAGCGCACCCTTAACAGGAAGTAATTTAATTGAAGCCAGTGCTGGTACAGGTAAAACCTGGAGCATTGCCGGCTTGTATCTGCGTATGGTGGTAGAGCAAAATCTGTTACCAGAAAATATCCTGGTAGTGACCTTTACTAAAGCCGCCACCGCCGAGTTAACCGGCCGTATTCGTCAGCGTCTGCAACAAGCACTGAGTTGGTTAAATGGCCACCAAGAGTCAGACGATTCTGAATTTTTTATCGAGTTATTTAAGCGATGGGAAGGGGACATATCCACTACTGACGTTAAACTACGTTTATTGACGGCCTTAGCTCAATTTGACCAAGCTTCTATTTTTACTATCCATAGTTTTTGCCAACGACTATTAAACGACTATGCCTTTGAAGCAGGTGGACGCTTTAACCTTACCCTGATGACAGATAGTCAGGAGCTTACAGAAACCGTCGTAGCAGATTTTTGGCGAACAAAGATTAATACCCTGGGTAAGGACGATGAAGTCTGGGCAAACTGGTTAATTCAAGAACAGCAGTCTCCTGCAGTATGGCTAAATGAAATTAGTAATTATGTTAACAAGCCATATCAAAAACTGTTACCGCCTGAGGATGTAGACCCTGTTGAGGATGAATTAGTCCAAAATATTATTCAGCAGCAAGCCAAAATGGCTGCTGACTGGCAAAAAAATGAAAAGCAAATTACAGCAGATTTGGCCGCTTTAATGGAAGATGGTCTGCTTAATGGAAGAAGCTATAAAATCACAGCATTAGATACCTATGTCACTGCATTAAGTGCTTATATACAGAAGGATCTAACCACACGCTTTAGCTTAGTTTCAAAAGATGCGAACAAGTTTTCACAGAAGGAAATTGAAACTAAATTGAAGAAAGATAAAAAGTTGGGTAATTATCCGTTTTTCACAGCATTAGATGATCTTATTAAGTGTCACACTGAATACTGTGAGTTGATCTCAGCGAGTTTTAAAACCAGAAAACAGAATCTGCTTATCGAATTGCTTGAATATACCAATACCCAATTAGCGGCAATGAAATCTGAACAAGGCTTGCTGGATTTTGATGAAATGCTATTGAATGTCTATAAGGCATTAAGTGGTGAACAGGGTAAGATACTTGCAAATGCTGTAACACGTCAGTATCAAGCGGCGTTAATTGATGAATTCCAGGATACCGACCCGCTACAATTAACCATATTTCAAACACTGTTTTCACAGACCAATACTCCACTATTTTACGTGGGCGATCCCAAGCAAGCTATCTACAGTTTCCGTGGTGCTGATATTTACGCCTATTTTAAAGGTGCCAATGATGCGGATACTCAGCAAACACTGCTTACCAATTACCGCTCTACACCTGCGATGGTGGATAGTGTTAATGCGTTATTCAGTCCAACTAAACCCAAGAGTCCTGAGGGCCCCACGCGCCCGAGTTTTATTAGTGATGACATCAGTTTTGATTGGGTTGAGTCCAAATCTAAAAAAAAGCTGGTGATTAAAGGTCAGAACGATGCAGCTTTACAGTTTGTAATTGCACAAGGAGAAGATAAAAAAGCCTTTAGTAAAAGTAAAGTTGAGCCAATCGCCATTGCCAATACGGTACAACAAATTTCCGACATCCTAGCTAAAGCTCAAACGGGTGATGCTTACTTCACGGAAAAAGATGGCCCTACTTCTAGAGTGACCCCATCCGATATCGCTATCTTGGTGCCCACTCATAATCAGGCCAAGAAAATGGCTCAAGCCTTGTCCAGCCAAGGGATTATGAGTGTACGCCAGGGCCAGGATAAGGTTTTGCAAAGTGATGCTGCCAATACCCTGCTAAGGCTTATGCAAGCCGTAGCCGAACCAGGGAATGAGGCACGTGTTACTGAGTTGCTAGCCGATCCTTTGGTTGGTTTCAGTGGTCACTCAATTGTGGCCCTGAAAGAGCAAGGTCATCAGTGGGAAGTCTTGTTGGAGCAGTTTTGGCTGCTTAAAACGATTTACCTTGAAAGCGGTTTTAGTGCCATGTTTCGTAGTTGGTTAAATGAAGAAGATGAAACTGGTCAGACACTTCCTCAGCGTCTCATAGAGTTTATTGAGGGGGAGCGCAACCTAACAGATCTAATGCATTTAGCCGAAATCATGCAGCAACGTAGCCGACAGCAAGTTAGCCTAAAGGGGTTAATCAATTGGTTGCAGTATGCCATTAATGGAAACGGTGCTGAAGATGAACATCAGCTGCGCTTGGAGAGTGATACCCAACGAGTAAAAATAGTCACGCTACATGCTTGTAAAGGCCTGGAATACAATATCGTGTTTTGCCCATTTTTATGGCAAGGCAAGAAATTTCATGACTCTGAAATTATAACGGCTCATCAGGGTGAGCAAGCCATAGTCGATTTTGGCTCAGCTAAATTTAACGAATCCAAAGTTCAGGCTGAAAAAGAACAGTTGATGGAGCAGCTTCGTTTGTTATATGTGGCCCTAACCCGGCCCGTGCATCGTTGTGTGATTTTTTGGGCTCAGGTTCAATATGGTCAGTACATATACACTGCTAACGCAGCTTTATCCTGGTTGCTGTATGGCGATGAAAGCATGACGGATAATTCAGTTGAAGATTTACGTAAAAAAGTTAAAGGCATGTCCTTTGATAAATTTGAGCAAGGCGTTATAGACTTTAAGCAAGGCGCTGGTAAGGGACAGCCAGATTCAGTGGAGGTTAATAATGCCAGTATCGCTATAGATATCATCCGGGAAGCGGATGAGCCTACCTACGTCAGTATAAAGCCCGATGTAATTGAAAAACTAAGCTTGGCAGGGTTACCTGTTAACACTATCTATCCATCGTGGTTAACCGCCAGTTTTAGTTCATTATCTTCAGGGCAGCACGCCTCGGTTGAACGCTCAGGTCATGCTGATGATGTGCCTAAATTACCTCTCGACAATAATGGTGCCGAAGAGGATTTAGTGACGCAAATGCCAAGCATTTTTACCTTTCCCCGAGGTGCTATGCCTGGGGAATGTTTGCACAGTATTTTTGAGCACTGGAATTTCGCCTCCACCGATAAAGAGGCTTTAAAGACACTGGTGGCCGATAACATGAACCGTTTCTCAATTGCCAAAGCAGAGTTACGCCCCCAGTGGTATGAGTCGGTGGCAGAGGCGGTATTAAATACCTTAAATAAACCATTACAAACATCGGCTAACGCGACAGACTTTTGTCTAGCCAAGCTTGCACCACAAGATCGTCAGGCAGAACTGGAATTTTTACTTGCCGCTCGAGGCTCTACCGATCAAATACAGCAGCTGCTGGGCGATCCACAATATAAGGTGCCCCAGGCATTTATCGAAGCAAGCAAACAGCTGAATAATAAGCGTATACAGGGGTTTTTAACCGGCTTTATCGACCTGGTATTTAAAGATGACCGGGGCCGCTACCATGTACTTGATTGGAAATCGAACCACCTAGGTGATTGCAGCAACGATTATTCCCCACAGAAAATCGAACATGCCATGGCTGAAACTCACTATTACCTGCAAGCCCTGTTATACCTGTTGGCCTTACATCGATATTTGCAGCAGCAACTACCCGACTACAATATTGAGCAACATCTAGGTGGTGCCTGGTATGCCTTTGTACGAGGTGTGGATATGAGTCAGTCAGAGAATGAAGCTGCCAATGGTTTTTATAATTTTACACCGCCCGCCGCGTTAATTAAGGCGTTAGATCAACTGCTGATACAACAGGAGATCACAGCATGAATACACAAACAGTCTCTAAATCAGCGCTTAATCTTAAGCCATTAGCTTCAACGCCTACTGCGCTATTAGCCCAGCAATTGTCTGCTGTATTGAAGCGCCTGTGTAAAAATTCAGGCAATGCTGACCTAGTTGAGAAATCCCTGCAGCTAGTACTAGAGGCACTTGAAGCCGGGCAGATTAGCATTGATATGAAAACGGTGCCTGCTGAGCTCAAAGTAGCCAGTAGTACCGACTGGCAACAGCAACTGATCGATGCTGGAGTCGCTTCCAACGCCGGTGGGTTCACCCCTTTAATTATTGATGGCGACCAACTCTATCTGGCTCGCTATCACCTATATCATTCGCAGTTAAATAATCGTTTAGCCCAATTGGCGACAGAATCCGCTTCAATGCAAGGTGAAAATGCTGAAGCTGACCAGGCGATGTTGAAGACACTAACGCGTTTGTTTCCTGATACCGAGATTTCGCCCAACTGGCAAAAAGTAGCAGCAGCCCTGGCGCTCAAAAAGCGCCTCTGTGTTATTTCTGGTGGCCCGGGTACGGGTAAAACCACGACCGTATTACGCCTGTTAGCAGCGTTGTATGAAATAGAGGGTAACAGTACCCAAAAATTACGTATTCGCCTGGCAGCACCAACCGGTAAAGCCGCTGCGCGTATGCAGGAGTCCATTCGCAATAACCTGCCAAAGCTGGATTGCAGTGAAAACATCAAACAACAATTACAACTAGAGGCCTCTACCTTACATCGCTTACTAGGGTATAGACCCAACTCAGTAAACTTTCGTTATCACGCTGGCAACCCATTAGCCTTGGATGTGCTGGTGATTGATGAGTCGTCCATGATTGATAGCGCAATGATGGCTAAATGCCTGGATGCCCTACCAGTTAATGCGCGGGTGATCCTATTAGGTGACAAAGATCAGCTGGCAGCAGTAGAGCCAGGTAGTCCTTTTGCAAGTATCTGTAGTCAGATTGGCTTTAGTCAAAAGTTTGCAGATGAATTGGCTGCGTTATCAGGCCAATCATTAAGCGATTCTGTGTCAGAACAGCCACAGTCACTGGGCGATAACTTGGTATTTTTACATCACAGCTATCGCTTTGATGACTCAAGTGGAATTGGTCAGTTAGCTAAAGCGATTAATGCGGGGCAGTATTCAAATGCGCTAGAGCTTATGGTCAGCGACAAATACTCTGACTCTAGCTGGATAGAATACAAGGCTACTGATTACCGGGGTTACACCAATAAAGAAACTGACCCGCTTATACATAAAGTTCAACAAGGCTTTGCACCCTTTATGCAGGCATTAAAGCAAGAAGTGGTAGAGCCTGAAAAAGTATTTGAGGCCTTTACTCGGTTTTGCATGTTAACCGCGACGCATAAAGGTTATTGCGGCCGTATTGAAAGTAACCTGTTATGCCAAAAGGCCTTAGGTTTTACTACAGAGGCAATCTGGTATCACGGTCGCCCAGTTATGGTGAGTAATAATGACTACCAAACCGGCCTTTATAACGGAGATGTGGGAATTTGTTTAGATATAGAGGGTAATGGCCAGTTACGGGTCTATTTTCCTTTCAGTGACGGTTTTAAAGATTTTAGCCCTAGCCGTATTCCAAACCATGAAACGGCCTTTGCCATAACGGTACATAAATCTCAGGGATCAGAATTTAATCAGGTGTTGTTTTTATTGCCTGACACACCCAGTGCAGTATTTAACAAAGCTTTGATTTACACCGCGATAACCCGTGCCAAAGAACAGGTAGAGCTATGGGGCAAACCAAATGTGCTATTGGCCTGTGAACGCTAGTCAGTAAATATAAATGAATTAAAATTTACATTTAATAAAATTAGAATAGGTCCAGGTTTTTGGCTTTGATCTTTTACTTAAAAACTTGGAGGTTAAGTAATGAATGCAGGTCCGTTTTTCAGCGATAAAGATGCCGAATTATTAAAGGAGGGCAGTGTTCGAGATTATCTAGGGCTGGTGCCGGTTTGGAGTAAAATAGCCAGGAAGTTGGAACCCAATCTTTCTGGATCGATTCAATATTACCAGGGTTTAGAAGCCGTACTCTTTATTTACTATCTAGAAAAAGAGTATTTGCCTGATTCTCTTAAACAGAATAACAATTTCCGAAGATTTTTTAGGTACATGGAAGCGCTGGTTGAATACTACCTTCATCATTCTTTGCAGATAGGCCCCTGTTATGGCTCACGGTTATTAAAGGGTAATGATACGAATGTAGAAATACAAATTACTAAAGCGACCGTGGTTAATGGGCTTTATCAGTTTTATCGAGGTACATGCCGTCGAGCGGGCATGTTATCCAAAGATTGGGTGTTGGATGATAAGGTTGTATCCACCTTAAACACATTGTGCGCGCCTCATTCTGTTGCTGTTAATAATCTAATTCAAGGTATTGAGGAAAAGATCCTGGGGAAAGATAAAGCAATTATACCCGCTGAAGTCTTTGCTGATGATCAGATTGTTGCGCTGTTTAATGCATTATTCAAATCTGAAGATCTAAAGGTCTATATAAGAGATTGCCTCTTTTCGAATAGTGATCTTGAATATTACGCAAGTGCCTGCTCATCCGTGAAAATCCTCCAGAAACAAAATAATGACGATACAGAATTAAACCTGGCTCAACAGCTTGATATGTTTATTTCAGCTAATAAGAGCCAGTGGCCATATTTTTCTGAACTGAGACATATCAAAGATAGTGAACCATTTTTATGTTTGCTGGATGACTGCTTTCAGTTATTGCATCTTTATGACGGACGTAAACTCTCTGTTCTCGAATCCTTGCTGGTTGAGCCTGTCGTGAAACAGGTAATGAAAGATAAATCTAATAATTTTCAACGAGCGCTCACTGGTAACGGTGAACATGACTCTGGTCGTATTAGAATGTTATTGGGTATGGCTAGTTTTCTAGTTGAGGAGGATGTGAAGGCGTTTTTATTGGGTTTGCTAGACTATCATCAAAGCATTATGCGCTCACGTGGAGCGGGAGCAATGATTCTTCTGGAGGCGGGTAAACTTCGTATTACATCAGAAATTCACAGTGCTGACCAAAACCAATTAGTAGATTCGATTTGTGACCAAAGCCCTTGGAAAAATAGCTATTACATTAATACAACGGCCGGTATATTCAACCAACTGCATGGTGCGAAATGAGCGATAATTCATTAATACGCGAGGCGTATCAACAACTACTGGATACCTTTAAGGGCGGAAATATAGACTCCCTTCTGTTTACCAGCTTCAACTTTTCAGCCAGTTTCTTTGAGAAGAATATACTGCCATTGACAGCCGGTAGCTCCATCGAAGAAGCCGGTGGTATGCAGGCCGCACAGGTTAATGAAGTGTTATCAAATACGCAGATAACCATTGTATGTGATCGTTCAACCGCCCCTGAACCGAAAAGCAATTACCGTTATGGTCAGTTGGCCGTGGGTTTAAAAGATGCCTTTTTTCATCCCAAGATTATATTGGCAACAGGAACCTTAAAAAACGGTAGTTCAAAAGCCGAGTTAATTGTGGGCAGCTGCAATCTGACATTGAGTGGCTGGGGCTTGAATCGCGAGGTTGCGGGAGCTTGTACGGTAGGCAAGCAACAAGCCGATAACCTGTTACCCCTAGTTCGTTGGATATCGAAAATCGCCAATGAAGAAGTGGACCGCTTAAAAGAGGGCGAGGATGAGATTAAAGAGGAAGGCGACGTTAGAAAAAACCTCACAGCGATAGAAACTTTTTTAACCAATAACTGTAAAGAGGATATCGGTACAAGCCCTAAATTTATATTACGATTACCTGATGGAAAAGCAGATAAAACTTATCTTGAGTTATTAACCTCCAGTATAAAAAAATCAGTCGTAAGCTGTCGGATAGTGTCCCCTTTCTGGTCAAATCATAAAGGTCTAAAACCCTTACTTGAGAAACTGGATAGCGAACATGTTGATTTTGTGCCTTCAATTAATCATACCGGGCAGTATTGTTTCCCATTGGATATGCGAGATTACCTGAAAGAAACCAGTTTCTCTAATGGTTACCAGGGTTTTAAAAATAATGATCGGTATACCCATGCCAAGACAGTCAGTCTGATTACGGAAGATGCTGAACATTGGTTTATTGGATCGGCAAACTTTACTAAAGCGGCCATGGGGAATATGAACCGAGGTAATGTAGAGGCGATGTTACATTATGAACTTGAGGATTCTAAACAGATTAATCGCGCTTTCATTGAATTAGATGAAAATAAGATGAACTGGGCCGAAGACAATGAATCTGAAGACCAGGCCCCCGAGGTATCGCCATACCTAACCAATGCCGCCTATAATTGGAAAACTAAAACCTTCTCCTGTGTACTTGAATGTAGTGATGAAGCTTTTAAAAACATTAACAGTGCGATCTATAGTCGTCAGCCGTTAAAATTTACCCGACAAGATGATGGTAGTTATCAGGCCAAGTTAAAGTTGGACGTGAAACAACCTGTATATACCATCGATATATCTTTCACAGATAATGAAGAAATTACTGTCTATCAGGGGTTGGTAGCTCAGTGGAATGCCAAGGATGATGAACTCGTTTACAGTCCCAAGCCTAAATTGTCAAAAATCATGGATGACCTAAGAGCCTTGGACCCAGTTAAGGGGCCTAAAGGGGGAGGTGGTAGTAGAGGATCATCCACCGAACCCGTAGAGGAAGAGGATGAAGAGGAAAGAGTGTTCGATTTCTTTTCTATTTATCAGGCCTTTTATAAACAACGAAAATATTTTTCCAAACACCCGGGAAAAGATCCTTTTCATATCGGTTCAGCATTCTCCCTGCCGATCATGTTTCGAGCGATTAATCTTGAAATAGAAAATAGAGCGACTAATACTAATGAATTAGTCCAAGAAGATGTGATTTATTACTATATCTTCCTCAGTGAATTAGCTTCAACAGCTAAGACGTTAGCGACTAGTTCAACTGTTGATATCAGTAATAATTTGATAGAAAAGATTGATCTAGTGATAGCGGAATTAACAGATCCCTTTAAAACACTTATGGGTGAATCAAAAGTTCTGAAACAGTTCCTACATACGGATTCAATTGATCAGAGCGCTATCGAGTCAATATTAGGTTGGTTTAAGGAACAAGTGGATTACACACATGGATAAATTAATTATAGAAAAACTGGAGTCTGAAGCCGCATTCATCCGAAAATACATAGCCTTTGATGGGAGTGGTAAGGACGATCAAAGTGATCAAGCTAAGATGCAAAGTATAGGTGTTGCAGCGTTATGGCATCGAATTCAGGAAGATGAATTTTCATATTTAGCTGATGAAGTTGGTATGGGTAAAACCCGACAGGCAATGGGAGTTATTGCCACTCAATTTTTAAAGAAACCGGATTCTCGTGTTGTGATTATTTGTCCCGGTAGGACTCTGCAAGACCAATGGAAGTCGGAATGGCATGCTTTTGTATCAGGCTGTTTACTGATTAATGATGGTGTTCTGAAATCAGCCTTGAATAATAGCGTTAATAAATCTTTGGCTTTACACAATAAGTTATCAGAGTTTGCCAGTTCCTTATTATTGGATGAGGACCGGTTACATCTTCTGCGCTATTCCTCATTTAGTCGCCCGATTGGGTTCAATGGCAAGGACTCTAAAGACAAAATTAAGACTTTATATAAGAATAAACTAAATGAAATTGGGATTTCAGACCTTAATGCACAGGAAAAGGAAAAGATAAACTCGGTTAATGTTAATGGGGATGACTGGCGAAAGGGGTTAACCGCCTATTTAAATACGCAATATGCTAAACGAATTGAAATATTATTTAATGAAGATACACGACCCATTGATCTTATTGTTTGTGATGAGGCACAGTATCTAAGACATACTGGAAACTCCAGAAATACTCACCTCAATTTATCGTTAGCGTCCAAACCGAATAAGTGGTTATTTTTAAGCGCTACCCCACTGCATGGTGGACAGAACGATATCAAATGCCTAGATCATTATATTTGTACTCATAAGCGAGATAGTACAACCCATGAATGTATAAGTGATTCATGCATTAATATTAGGGCGAAGATGAAAGGAACACTAAAAGGAGGTAGTAAGGCAGATGTTATTGACATCTTAGATGAATTTCTAGTGAGGCGACCTAGGCAGTATCGCGATTATAATAGTAAGAATTATGACAAGGTTAGTTACCGACAGTATGGAATAGATGCAGCTGTTGCAACAAATGATGCGTTCTCCAGTATGGTGACAGCATTGGTACAAAAACGTTTAGTGCAATCTTTAGGAGGTAAAAACAACAGATTTCGTCAGGGTGAATGCTCGTCTTTTGAATCCCTAGCCAGTTCTGTAAAGAGGGTTGTCCAAAACAATTCTGATGGTATTCCATACATCAAACCAGAGATTGAGCCTTCAGGTCATGTTGCCGATGCAGGTGAAGTGCCTCCAGATCGAGCAGACATAGACCAACTTAATAGATCACTTAGGGATGTACTGGTAGATAGTAAACTTGCTAAGAGGAGTGATGCTGATCTAAAGAATATTCCACATCCAAAGCTCTATCATGTTGCCGATCAGTTAGTAGAAAACTGTTTGAAAAATTCCCCAAACCATAAAACACTGGTATTTGTAAGACGCTTGGCTACCGTAGAAGAACTCATAGCTTTATTGAAGCAACGATTTCAAAAATTGATTGATCATAGAATTAATGACTGGTCCTCCGTAATTAAAGATGGCCAGATACAGAGTGGCAGTAAACGTTCCTTTGCAGATGCTAATGAATTCTGGAGTATTAACGAGCCAGAAGAGGATTCTGACTCTGTTCAATCTGAACAGGAAGAAGATGAATTTAGTATCAAAGAGCCAGATTTGTCCTATTTTAAGGCAATAAGAAAGAAAAGTGGAAGAGAAGAACACAATGGTATGTTGTATTCATTTTTAACCCGATTATTGCAACCGACAAATAAGGATAAAAACAGGAAAAACCCATTAGCATTTTTGATTCCAAATGAAGACGAACAAAAAGAACATTTGAACTCATCCTTATGGAATGAATTTTTGGCGGTAATATTTGATGAGGGTGAACAGCAGCCAGATTTGGTAATGCAGCATAGAAATACTGAGGATGTATTGATGCTTAAGCGATGCATTCTGCAGAGTATGCGCCGCTCTGATTTCCTGGTTGATCTATATATTCTAAATGGCCTCACGAATATTGAAGGTAGAAGTACGTTAAGTGAAAAGCTAATTTGGATTTTCAAAATGGCTAAAGATGGCCAACTAGTGTCTATCTCTAGTGATCTTCATGAATATTTTAATAACTGGCGAAAGCGACTTAAGAGGTGGTGTGTACATTTCGAGTTAATCAGATCGAAGTGTTTCAAGAGTGGTATTACTGATATTGACGCTGAATTTAGAGGTATGGGGCCCGTCGTAGGTCGATCTGGCAGTATTTCAAATAAGTATGCTGTCACGCAGTTTAAAATGCCTTGTTTTCCAAATATCCTGATATGTACTGATGTACTTAAAGAAGGAGTGGATATGCACCTTTTCTGCGATGAGGTTATTCACTACGGTGTAGCCTGGACCTCTGGAGATCTGGAGCAACGTATCGGTCGAGTAGACAGGGTTAATAGCTTGATCAATAGACGTATTAGCAAACATAAAGGAGGCAGAGACTCTGCACCTAAATTAAAAGCAGGGTTTCCGTTTCTGGCTGGAACCTTGGATCAATATCAGGTGAAAAGGGTTGTTAATGAAAAAATGTTAAGTGATCTTCGCATGGACTTTGGTAAGCGAGAAGATGAGATTAAGGATATATCGATTGATGATGTTTTTAATGATTCATCTGCGAATAAGGAACTTCCTATAGCGTACAAGACACGAGAATTCATCCCTACATCTTTGTTATTAGAGGGAGAGTTGCTTAAAGACAATAAATTTACTTATTTAGAATGTAAGGTGCGTAAATCCTTAACTCAGTATGAGTCACGGATTAAATACTCATTTGCGTCACAGCAACAAGATAATATCTCAGTAAGGGATATTTACCCTCTGCCAGCAGTGGTTGTTGAGTATAAAAGCCAAAAATTGCAAACTTCATTCAGTGAAACACTAGGCGACAACCTCAAAACCAAATGGGAATACAGGAAGGTCAAAGGGAAGAAGCAGTGGATAGAGAGTTACGAGGTAGTCATACCTTTAACCTTGTCAGATGAGGAAATTAATTCTGTTGTTCAGGGATTTAAATATTCAGGGAAGGTGCTGGAGCCTACTCCGGTTATTTCAATGCCTGAGGCTAAGAGTTTTAAATTCGATAAAGATCTAAATACACTTGCTATGACAGTTACTCATGAAGCGCCTTATAGGCAGACAGAAGATAGGAAGCAAACAGTAATATTAGAGCGAATGGGGAATCTGCTATTAATGCGTTCCCCTATCGTTACAATTGAAGATCTTGGCCTGGAAGATAAAGAATTGGCAATGTGGATTGGCAAGGAAAACAATAAGCGGAAACTGGGTTATATAAATGACCACGAAGATGTTATCTGGTATTGCTGTTTGATTGCGTTTCCAGAAAAGTTTGAGAGTGGATTTAATAAACTTGTACAAAATCTATCCCAAACAGCTGATCGCCTTCAGCAGCTATATACAGCCAAGGACAAAGAACAATGGGATTACCAGGCAAATGATTCACTAAATTTAATATTAGGGTCTGGTTTAACGACTAGTTCCTACAAAAATAGAATTAGAGAAGATAATAATTTTCGGTCTGACGTCAATAATTGGCATAAAGATATCTTTAAGCACGTAGTCCGTGTCCTCGCTGAATGTACTGATAGTAATGAGGTTAATGTTTCAGCTGTTTTAAAGGGGATAGTTAAAAGTGAAAAGTTTCTGCAGCAAGGGTATTCGAATATTAAAATGCCAGATAAACCTGCATTGCGGTTTAACTTACAATCTCACCTAGACATAAATGAATGGAAAAAAGGGGACGCTTTAAATACGGGACCAATGATGGTTTGGGAACTCGGTGTTAGTATTGGGACTATGGGGAGGCCTCCAGAATTAGATATGACTGAATATGATGAGTTACCTCATAAAAGCCCTGCGATACCATGGATGGAAGTCAAGTCACCAGCTAATACAGAGATATATACATGTCAGGATGACGATACATTGAAGCGCTGGTTTGTTTTATATCATCCAGCTGGTCTATTAGATGGAAGACTACAGTTGTTATTAAACGCTTGGACTGAGGTAGTTGTTCGAATGAAGGAAAATAAAAAGAAATTTACACGGGAGGCTTGTGCACGGGATTTTGATATTTTTTCGTGAGTACTTTCTTTGATTATTAACTTAGTCACCTATGGTTCATATACCTTTTCGGGTGGCTAATTTAGTTCAGGTTTAAAGGGTTAATTAATGCAAATCACAATTTGATTGGTTTAGTATGAAATACATAGAAGATTTAATGACAAATACCACTGTTCGATGAAGCTACTTGTTCGAGTTACCAGTATTACTGGACTAGCATCATTAGGCATACCATTAAGTAATTCCTAGTAATGCACCAACATTGAATCAACACTCAAAAAATACAAAATGTACTCATGAATCTAATGATCAAAAAAGCACACAATCTGAAGTATTAATTAGATTGTGTGCTTAAAATTATTTCTTTTTACTATCGACTTTTGATGCAATAGCGGTGGTAGCGGCTGCACCAGTAACAGCTCCAACAGCCGTAACGACAGCCGTACCTCCCGCCATGCCTAGCCCGCCGGCAGCCAAAGTACCGCCGCCTAAAGCAGCTAAACCCGCAGAACTCGCCGCAGCACCGCTAAGTGTACCAGCTGCTGCGCCTATACCAGCCACACTAGCTGCAGCCCCTATAGCTGGTGCTAATGCTAACGCTGCACCACCTGTAGCTACAGTACCCACAACAATTGCAACGCTCTTAATAGGATTTTCAACGACAGCATCAATAGCACTGCTTATCCAATCACCAATACTCATATGCCTATCTCCTTTAGTATGACCTCATATGAGGGTTCTACTAATACTACGGCATTGCATAGGGATATACCCTTATTAATTTTAAGAGTGACCCACAAAAAAGTCTGCGTCTAGGTTTTTACAATACTTATTAGTTTTGATTTTCAGCATCTCAAGTTCAGCTCGAAGTGAATCACATTTATTTACATCATGGTTATATAAAAGGGTATGCCATTTAGTTGTGAATCAGAGTCTATTAATAAGTTGCCAATAATAGCTATTTCATTGCATCTTTGCTTTGCCCTAAATCTTTGATATTCCGAGATGTGATTTTAAGGGAGTCGACAGCACAAGTAAGGCTTTTATTTTCTGCTAGATTTGAGTGTTTGGAGCTGCAGCCTGCAACAAGTAATAGCATTAACAAGCATGAAGTAGGTTTCACAAATAGAGTCCTTTCTGTAGGTCGTAAATAGAAATTGTTTTTATTCTCTAATTTTTCATTTTCCAGATAGGTTTCTCTATGCCTTCACTACTCGTACTTTTTATAATTACTTGCTTCGAAGGGCTAGTTGGATTAATCCTCTCGGAATTGGAGTTGTTAGCTAGTGGAGATTCGTTACCTTGCTTGGAATGGGCAGTTGGTTTCATCCCATCGGAATTCGAGTTGTTAGCTAGTGATGAATTGTTACCTTGCTTCGAGGCGGAAGTTGGTTTAATCCCATCGGAATTCGAGTTGTTAGCTAGTGGTGAATCGTTACCTTGCTTCGAAGGGGCAGTTGGTTTAATCCCATCGGAATTCGAGTTGTTAGCTAGTGGTGATTGAGTTTTACTAGTAATTGCTTCACGTATGCGAGCAACTAATACTTCTTTGGGGTTTGGTACGCTCTCTAAAAAAGGACATATTGAATCTGAGTCGCCAATAATTAATAGGGCATACTCCTTTGAATATGACTGGCTAATACAACTAGATTTTTCTTTTTGAGGTGGTAAATCGCCCGATGATATAAATAAATTTGGCATAACACCTTTGCTTTCACTAGTGTTTTCAAGTCTAAATTCGACTCCTTCAAGTCTTAAACTTTCTAGAGCGGAGGCTATTTCAACCTCAATGGAATATGGAAGGTTAGGTGAAAGGGCTATTCGAGGTAGGGGTGGTAATTCTCTTGTATGTGCCCGAACTTCATTGCAGGTTTCGATAGCTATGTCTGGCTGGCTGGTATTTGTACTACAACCTGAAGCTAATAGAGTTAGCAATGTATATAAAATTAGCTTTTTGGCCATTTAATTGTCCGTAATTGAATGTATGATAGAAGTTTAAAATATAATCATATTGGATACTAAAGAATGGAATCGGTAAACGCCAGGCAATTAAGTGTAGGCATATCAAAGGAGAGAAATAAGATTGGAAAAAGCCTATTAATAGCTGCTTGGTGCGTGGAGCTGCTTGCTGTTGCCATCGGTTTGGCTATAGCAATGGCTGCAATGGCATCAAGTTTCTCGGAAATGAATAGTATAAATGATGAAGGTGTTGGGTTTTCAGGATATTTGAATATATTTATTGCTGCACTTCCTTTTGTAATGGTAGCAGGCGTTGAGCTGACAAAAATCCCATTTGTAGGGGTGATATATACTACAACATCTTTTTACTGGAAAGTTCTATTTTCCTGTGTATTGTTTTTCTTATCTATGATCACTTTTGAAAGTGCCTTGAATGGGTTTGAAAGGAATTTTACTGCCCTTACATATTCAATAGATAAATTTAAAAAGGACCTAATATTACTTGAAGAAAAAATACCTTTAGTAAAAGAAAGTCGTGAGAAATCAGCCTTATTGACTGCTGAAAAGGTAGAGCTAAGTTATGATTTACGTCGAAAAGCTATTTCAGAATCTCGTGAGCATGAGTCTATAGATGTGCAGGCTCGAATAAGTTCTTTGAGAGCGACAATTACTAGTGATTATATAAAATCAAAAAAAGATGAAAGAGCTACAGTTCAATCTGAGATGCTGGTGCTTAGAACTGAGAGGGATGGTGAAATAAGACGACTAAGGGATCAGATACAGAGCTCTTATGAATATTCCGAAAAAGAAGTAAACCTTAAAAGAAGACTAATTCAATCAGATATTAATACTAAAAGAAGAGAGATTTCTGCCCTTAATAAGAAGGAGTTAAAAGAATTAAACGAGTCATTTTGGGGTAAAGATAGTATTAAGAAGGAATTTCAAAAAAGTAGATCTAAATTGGAGGAGGCGCTTAGAAGTCTGAAGTTTGAGTTTGATGGTCTAAGTTTGGCTGACCGAAAATCTGCTATTGACCGGGCTTTAGATGTTAAAGTTAAAGCAATTAGAGATGATTTCAGTAAACGTATTTTAGTTCTTAGTAGGATGAATAGTTTGTTGAATGGAGAGATTTCTAAAAGCCTAGCAACAAGAGAAAAAGATATAGAATATTCAATTAAACAACATTTAAATGATTTAAAAGAAATTGAAAAGAAATTTTTAGTTCAGCTTCAGCAGAATGAATCCGAGAGGGATCGGAAATTTGATTTGCTAAAAAATAATGAATCAATATTGAGTGAGTTGGATTCTAATTTGGTATTGCTCGGTACGGAAAGGGCTGAATTGCGTGATGTTATCAATAGAAAAGTTGGAGATAATCAAGTTTTCCGGATGGCCCAATGGTGGTTTGACAAAGAGAGTGCTGCCGATCTAGGCAGAAATGACGTAATGATTGTAGCGGCTTTATGGTTTGGATCCTTGGCAATGATGGTTGCATTTGCTGGTCCAATGCTGGCATTTGGAAGTTATGTTATTAGGGATGAGAAAATTAAGGATGATAAAGATCCATCACATTATTTCTCGGCTCTTGGTAAAGGGGTAGTTAAGGCTACCCGTAGTATTCGCTTGTACTACGTTGAAAAACGGAAGACTCTTCGAACTCCTATAACTAAAGAAGTCCCCGTTGAAGTTATTAGAGAGGTTGCTGTAAATAAGATAGTAAAAGTTGAAATTCCAGTTGAGGTAATCAAGAAAGAAATAGTGCATGTACCCTTATACACAAATGATCCCAATTTACTCAATGTTGATCCTTTGATTCCAGGAGATGAACTTGAGCCAATTGACGATGGAATTGAGAAGGCTGCAAATAGAATATGACTGAGCACGTTATAAATAATTTTGACGCAATGAATCAAGCCATAGATCGTGAGTCGGAGAGGGCAAGAGGGTTAATTGAGCTTTATAACGTAGACCGGCAACAAAGGAGGGCTCGAACATTTCTGTATGTTTGTGTGGGGCTGGCCTCTCTTATTATAGCGGTCGGCATTATGGTCTGGCTTGTAACAGGAGGTGGTAGTTCCTCTCCTCAACTGAAAGAAGGGAATGCTGATCACAGCAAGGAGCTTGAAAGGCTTGATGCTTCTCACACTACTGAGGATCGCTCTGTAAGTACAAAATTTACAGTATTTATAAATTCAACTACAGAAGCGGGTGAGGAAGTCATAACTGGCCTAGTATATAGCCCTGAAGATATTACATCGCCTGTAGAGCAATATTGTTATCTTCAGGGGGCTGATGTGGCAGGGGCTATGGCAGGAATCCAGCTAGCGGCGTTCGAGAGGGAAGGTGGATTGAAAGTATATGCCGAGTCACCTTCCCACAATAAATTAGTGGAATATCACTGCAATTTTAAGTCGTACCAGGAGTGATATGTGTTTCATTAGATCTGCTTTATTGGCAAGCAACGGTTTTATAGTTATTAGCAATGTTCAGATCTTGGGTCTGTAAGAGGGACAGGCTATTGGCTTTTAAGTGCATTCGTATAGTTAACAAAAGCCTAATTTTCTGGAAGGTTACTTCAACCTATAGATCCAGGCGAAGGTGGACAGTTTATGATGTTTAGCATGGGGCCAAACTATGAAATGGCCCTTTTTATTGCTCAAACAACTGGCTCAGTTATATTGACGGATAGTGAAACCAGAAGGAATGAGCTCCAAGCGGCCCAGCATAGAAGTCTAGGTGTTGTTAATCACCCTTGGAATGACGTATATAGGCCATTAAGTGTCATACCGCTTGATTATGAGGCTATTGATCTATTTAAGAAATCATCAAAAGGTGATTTTGTAGAGCTAATAGATTTTTTAAAATCAGCTGATAATTTGGTAGATTCCAGTGAAAGTGATAATGATAAGATTGCTCTAATGTCACGTAAAGAAATCAAATTGGTTGAGAGAGTAGAAAATAAACCTGATTTGGACACGGCCGAATTCACGGTCCTATCACCTGAAGGTGGATTTTATGATACTACTGTTCAGCGCTTGATGCTGAAATCTAATTGCCAGCAATATCTTGATAAAGTAAGTTCGGTCTATTTCATTGAAACGTATTAAAATCGTACGCAGTGAACTTTCATACATCTTGCCAGTATTGAGCTACGTCATCGGTTGTTGGGGAAACTCATTCAAATATGTCTATGCCCTTGTGGAAACCCCAAACTCCCGTGCACATATCGTCCTCACGGCGTCGTCTATTAGACGCTGTCTCCCATAGCGAGATTCGATAGAAAGCAATCCCGGTAACAAGAATTCCACTGTGTGATGTGTCACTTATGCATGATTAAGGTCCTTTTTTAGGAAAAGTGGAGTTTGAGTAGATGCATTTTACAGTCTGCTTCCTCCATCACACTATGATAGAACCCTCTAGGCATGCAAAGGTAGTCGGCGACACGACTTCCATATATCTTGCCTGAAAAAGCTTTAAACATACCGCTAATCATAGAACCTCTAACATTAGCCTACGTGGTATATGCCCAAAAATTTTAACAGCTTAATATCTTGCCGCTACCTTGCATGTTGTATAACAGGGCGGGGTTCGAACCTGCGTCCGTCAACACTCCCCAATTGGCTTACCTGTTTATTCACTCTAACTGTATGGTCTGAAATACAGCAGATATAGGCTGGTCTAATACTTATTTGGCCTATCGTGACAATAGTGCTGACTATTGA
>Ga0209396_1000701_pt1 | contig 38666 bp, 30 predicted proteins | sample GOMGulsemesocosm_6_FD_184638 | JGI IMG/M metagenome (GOLD analysis project Ga0209396, IMG submission 184638) | Methane-oxidizing microbial communities from mesocosms in the Gulf of Mexico - GOM8C Gulf of Mexico (SPAdes) (version 2) | ecosystem: Environmental > Aquatic > Marine > Cold seeps...
CTTATCCATAGCCGCATAACCGGCACGACTTCCCTGCGCTACCTGCTCATCACGAACCGAATCGGTAAATGCAATTTCTGCGAATTTATGTGCCATGACATGCCTCCTAATAAACCGATTTGATTAACCTCTTACCAGCCGCTGTACGACGAGCTACAAAACTATCTCAAATTCCACTTGAAAGAAGAATATCTAGTTTTTACAATTCATTATTTCAAATACTGGAATAATAAGATGGATCGCTTCCATTTAATGAGTGTTTTTGTCGCAGTGGCTGAAACAGAGGGTTTTGCCGCCGGTGCCCGACGGTTACAGATGTCTCCACCCTCGGTCACCCGAGCAATAGCATCCCTTGAAGAACAACTCGGCGTTAAACTCTTTAATCGCACTACCCGTTATGTGCGCACCACGGAAGCAGGACAACGTTACCTGACTGATGCTCGACGCATCCTGGCAGATCTTGATGCTGCTGATGAAGCAGCGGCGGGTATCAATGCCGAGCCACGGGGACATCTCACTATTACGGCGCCAGTAATGTTCGGGCGACTGCATGTTTTGCCAGGCATCATCGACTATCTAGAGCGTTATCCCGGCACGGAGGTTTCCGCTGTATTTTTAGATCGTGTGGTCAACCTGCTTGAGGAAGGCATTGATGTTGGCATTCGTATTGGAGAGCTGCCGGATTCCAGCATGCAAGCATTGCGCGTTGGTTCCGTGCGCATGGTGACATGTGCAGCACCTAACTATTTAGAACGCAACGGTATGCCGCAACATCCCAAGGATCTGCTTCAGCATTCAATCATCGTATCAAGTGCAGGAGCCAATACAACTGACTGGCAGTTCTATCAACGTAAAGATACCTGGTCGCAACGGCTGCAACCACGCCTGAGGGTAACAACTAATGATGCAGCTATTGAAGCGGCCGTGCAGGGACTAGGTATAACCCGACTCTTGTCTTATCAAGTGGCAGCTCAAATTTCAGAACACAAATTACAACGTGTTCTTGAAGACTTTGAAGCACCACCGCTGCCTATTCATATCGTGCATCGAGAAGGCCGTTATTCTTCGACTCGGGTGCGCGCCTTTATCGACTTGCTGGCAGAACGGCTGCGAGCAGATCAGACCATTAACTAATTTTTTATTGATGTGGGAAGTTTAAACGCTAACAGCGTTATCAGCCCCTAACCCACTGCCTGAATTTATGTAACTATAGCGAGCAACCAACAACTCAGCCGAATAACCAATGACAGACAAAATGCGCCCACAAGAGACAACACAATTCGCCCTATTCAACCTGGGTTTTCGCCCTTTTTTCCTAGGTGCAGGCCTGTTCGCAATTATATCCGTTGTCCTCTGGCTCGCCTTTTTCCTGAATCTATTCACTCTCGCCACAGGCCCAATCTCAAGCTTTCAATGGCACGCCCATGAGATGATCTACGGTTATGCCATGGCTGTGATTGCAGGTTTCCTTCTCACCGCCGTGAGTAATTGGACGGGCTTGCCAACGCCCAAGGGTATAAAGCTAGCATTTATCTTTGGCCTATGGGTAACAGCACGCTTACTGTTCAGCCTGGGAGAGCCCTACCTGCTGACATCGGCCATTTTCGATTTATTATTTAACGGCATTTTATTGGTCGTTTTAAGCCGCCTGATTATCCAAAGCAAACAACACAAACAGTTCGCGGTAGTTGCAAAGCTGTTGATTCTGATGATTTGTAATCTGCTGTTTTTCCTCGGCGTTTACGGAATCGTGGAGGATGGTTTTTTATGGGGCATCTACGGGGGGCTGTATACCGTTATTGGCCTGATACTGACCATCGGTCGGCGTGTAATGCCGTTTTTTATCGAGCGCGGCGTGCCTGAATCTGTTCAACTGTTTAATTCAAAATGGCTCGATCTATCCAGCCTGTTTGGCGTGTTAGTGTTCTTTATTTCCGAACTTGTATTAAAAACCCCAGCCCTCTCAGCCTATGCAGCATTGCTAATCGCTGCCGTTAACGGTGCACGCTTAATTGGCTGGCACACACCGGGCATTTGGCAACGCAGCCTGCTGTGGAGTATCTACCTCTCTTTCTGGTTTATCTGTCTAGGCTTCTTGCTAATTGCAGCGAGTTATTTCTTTGATACACCCAAGCACTTGGCTATTCACGCTCTGGCCTATGCTGGTATCGGACTAGCAACGCTGAGCATGATGTCTCGCGTGGGGTTAGGCCACACCGGACGAGATATCAGCAAGCCATCCAAAATGATCGGTCTGGCCTTTATCCTGTTTATCACGGGCATTGTTGTTCGAGTAGTGCTGCCTTTACTCAACGTTTTCGACTACCTGTCTTTGATTAAAATATCGCAGCTATTATGGATTTCAGCCTTCACTATTTTCATTTTTATTTATCTGCCAATACTCTGCAAACCCAGAGATGACGGCAAACCTGGCTAATAATAGAGTCCTTATTTTATATGCGGATATTCGTTGACTAACGCCTCAACACCCCTATAATGATCATCAGCTTGAAAGTAAGCGTTAATATTTATGTACACCGTTTCGATGTCTTAGCTGTTAGTACTTCGTCCTGTATTTCATAAGTAAATAGCAACACTTCCAGCACAACCGCTCAATGCTTTTATGGCAACGAGCTTAATTACTCTTGATTTAAAGGATAGATATTATGTCTACTACTACCGGTACAGTTAAATGGTTCAACGAAACTAAAGGCTTTGGCTTCATCGAGCAAGAATCAGGTCCAGACGTTTTCGCTCACTTTAGCGCAATCCAAGGTGACGGCTTCAAAACTCTGGTTGAAGGCCAGCGTGTACAGTTCGACGTAACTCAAGGCCAAAAAGGCCCACAAGCTTCTAACATCGTTGCTATCTAAGTCTTAACGACTTATTTGCAGCAGGCCTCCTAACCGAGGTTTGAGCTTGTAAAATAAAAAAGGGTAAGGCGTTTCGTCTTACCCTTTTTTATTGCCAGAAATTCACTGCCTACAACCTTAAGATCCATCCTCCGTCAGGGTGACACATTCGCACAACATCCACCTCCCTTGTTATTTCGATCGACGGGAGAAATCTATACCCTGCACCCCCCCACAACTAACTTCTTTTAAAACATGCTGTTGCTGCGGTTTTGTGGCATAATTTGCGCCGCATTTATCCCGTCATTCAACGGGATTTTTTATTTAACTTCTAAATCGGAATATCACCTTGTTAGCCAGCTCAAATATCACCATGCAATTTGGCGCCAAGCCACTTTTTGAAGACGTATCCGTTAAATTTGGCGATGGAAATCGCTACGGCCTGATCGGCGCCAACGGCTGCGGAAAATCCACCTTCATGAAGATATTGGGCGGCGACCTGGAACCCACCTCCGGTAATATCTCCAAAGATCCAAACGAACGCATCGGTAAGCTGAAGCAGGATCAATTTGCCTACGAAGAGTTTAGCGTTATTGACACCGTCATCATGGGCAATGAGGAGCTTTGGAAAATCAAAGCCGAGCGTGACGCTATCTACGCTAATCCGGAAATGACCGAAGCTGACGGTATCCGTGCGGGTGAGTTGGAAGCCGAATTTGCTGAAATGGACGGCTACACCGCCGATTCACGCGCCGGCGAATTATTACTGGGGCTGGAAATTCCTGTTGAGCAACATTACGGCCCTATGAGCGAAGTCGCTCCAGGCTGGAAATTGCGCGTATTGCTGGCACAGGCTCTGTTCTCCGAACCTGACATCATGCTACTCGATGAGCCAACCAACAACCTGGACATCAACACCATTCGCTGGCTGGAAGACGTGCTAAACGCACGTAACTGCACCATGGTTATCATTTCTCACGATCGCCATTTCCTGAACAGTGTGTGTACACACATGGCTGATTTGGATTACGGCGAACTACGTGTCTACCCCGGCACCTACGATGAATACATGACGGCATCAACTCAATCTCGCGAACAGCTGCAATCGGAAAACGCCAAGAAAAAAGCGGAAATTGCTGATCTTAAAGCTTTTGTGAGCCGCTTTTCGGCCAACGCATCGAAATCTAAACAGGCGACGTCACGCGCCAAAAAGCTTGATAAAATTGAACTGGTCGAAATCAAACCTTCAAGCCGTCAAAGCCCGTTTATTCGTTTTGACCAAGATAAGAAGCTGCACCGTCAGGCCTTACAGGTAGAAGGTCTTGCAAAAAACTACGAAACTGAATTGTTTTCTAACTTCGACTTAACCGTCAACGTCGGCGAACGCGTTGCCATTATCGGCCCTAACGGTATTGGTAAAACCACTTTGTTAAAATGCCTAATTGGCGATGAAGAGCCTACCGCAGGCACCATCAAATGGTCCGAAAATGTAGACCGTGGTTATTACGCCCAGGATCACTCTGCTGATTTCGCAGCAGATAAAACCCTGTTCGATTGGATGGATTACTGGGGTAAACCCAGCGATGACGAACAAATGATTCGTGGCACCCTCGGTCGCCTATTGTTCTCCTCTAACGACATCGGGAAATCCGTGAAAGTAATTTCCGGTGGTGAGCAAGGTCGCATGATCTTCGGCAAACTAATGCTGCAACGCTCTAACATTATGCTATTAGATGAGCCGACCAACCACTTGGATATGGAATCCATTGAAGCGCTTAACCTGGCGCTGGAAAACTACCCCGGCACGCTACTCTTTGTCAGCCATGATCGTGAGTTTGTATCCTCTCTTGCAACCCGTATTATCGAACTGTCAGCCACTGGCATCGTCGATTTCCACGGCAGCTATGAAGATTATCTGCAAAGCCAGGGTGTGGCAGGTTAATCATCGGCATTCCCAAGGGGGCGAAACGCTCCCTTGGGTTAGCTGTCATCCGCTTATATTGTTTATTTTTCCTGTAACTGAATATCCACATTTACGCCCTGCATCAGGGTATTAAAAACCGGCGAATAATTTGTTAGATCTTTGAGGATTTCCAAATCCTCCACATCTGACGTCACTTTGAAGTTGACACGGATAGCAGAAAACCCCTTCGGTACATCGTCAGCCAGTCCCAGAAAACCGCGTAAATCTATATCGCCTTCTAGCTCACATTCAAGCGCCTCAATATTAATGCCCCGTACGGCCGCATGAGCCACCATACTGGTGGTCACACAACCCGCTAACGCATTAAGTAGATGCTCAACCGGGTTAGCGCCTTCATCACTACCGGCAAGAATCGGAGGCTCATCGGCATACAGTTTGAAGGTTTGTTTGTGCTCAAACTCCTGTCCTGCTCCGTAAAAGCCTGACACCGAGGTGCAATTACGACTACCACCCAGCCAAGTGTTTCGGGCCCGAAATTTACACTGCCCTAATTCGGGTGCATCTTTAACGGCTTTAACCGTGCCCATCAGCGTTTCCATATGGATACCATTCACCATACCTTCGTTGTCGTTCGATTGTGTAATTTCTACTTGATTCGTCATGGTCGTTCTCCCGTTAAAAACTACGTGAGTCGTTTGGGCATCACCCAGTAACTTGCGACTCTGGTTATAGAGTAATCCTTGACAGGGAGACCGATAAGATGGACTTTGGTCAATAACAGGGCATTTGTGCCACTATTTGAGGTGTTACCAGTGAACCAATCCACATCAAAGCCTGTGGATGTTTTGATCGTCGCGGTACCGGAAACCGCAGGCTCTGCTTTATACGGCATGCTGGATGTACTCTTGGCAGCAGGTAATATCTGGCAAACGCTGGTACGAACAGAGCCGGAAAAACCGCTATTTCAAGTTGATATTGTCTCGCCCACTCAAACGTCTTTTACTTGCGGTAATGGTATCCCCGTTAACCCGGATATTTCTATTGTCGACGACCCCCAAACCGACATCCTGATCCTGCCCGAATTATGGTTGGGACCTGACGAAAATATTCATGGTCGCTATCCAGAGCTCATGGAATGGATTCGTCATAAATATAAACAAGGCGCATCCATTTATTCCGCCTGTTCAGGGGCGGTAATGCTAGCCGAAACGGGATTACTGAACGGTTGCGAAGCCACCTCCCACTGGGGCTATCAGGACCTTTTCAAAAAACAATATCCAAAAGTCCGCTTTCACCCGGAACCAAACCTGGTATTTGCCGACACGGCTGGCCGTATTGTTACCGCTGGTGGCACCACTTCCTGGCACGACCTCGCCATCCATATCATTTCTCGGCATGGCAGCCCCGCAGAAGCCTTACGAATCGCTAAAGTATATCTATTGAAATGGCACAGCGAAGGCCAATTGCCCTTCGCTTCACCGTTGCGCAATAACCCCCATGCTGATTCAGTAGTTCGTAGCTGTGAGCAATGGCTTAGTGAGAATTTTCTCGAATCAGATGCTCTCCATCAGCTGATCGAACAAGTAAACATCCCTGAACGAACCCTGAAACGCCGCTTCAAAGCCGCCACCGGATCATCACTAATCGAGTATTTACAAAATTTGCGCATTGAAGAGGCAAAGCACCTGCTCGAATCGGCTCAAATGCCCGTCGATAACATCAGCGTTGCTGCAGGCTATGAGGATCCGTCCTTTTTCCGCAGGTTATTCAAGCGCAGTACGGGGCTAACACCGAGTCAGTACCGCCGAATGTTCCAACCTATTTTCAAGGCTTAACGGTATGCGTCGCTCATAACTATCGGCTATCTTTGTGCAATATCAAAAACGATTTCTCAGTCCTTGCTACTCCCACCAACAGAACTAATGATATGCGCCCCTCTATTCAGTCCTAACTGTTGTTCCGTTCTCTCCTCTCTTGAAGCACAAAACGATCCCATTCATTTCGATTGTTTGCTCTCCCTCTCCTCCGTTTTTGAAAATCTCTACTACACTTTTTAAATGCCAAAAATCGCCTAACCATTTTTGAGCTAATCCAGATCTGCGATAACAATAAAAACCTCAATAATAAGTCGCCTAAGGTCTCATATTTAAAATCACAAATTAAAAGGACAAGGGGCAGTTTTATGACAACTGAAGCGACTAGTTTTGGCTCGATTACCGAGTCGTCGCCAGGCGAACTTCAACGTTCGATTACCTGGAAAGGGGCTTTCTGGGTAGCAGCAGGTGTACCGGCTCTGGTACTTTTTTCGATTGGTGGTATTGCCGCCACGGTGGGCGCACCCTCGTGGATGGTGTGGGCTATTTCCGTAATATTCGGTTTCCTGCAGGCTTTTACTTATGCCGAAATCGCCGGCATGTTCCCCAGCAAGTCCGGTGGTGCATCGGTTTATGGCGCGGCAGCGTGGTTGCGTTACAGCCATATCATTGCCCCCATTTCGGTGTGGTGTAACTGGGTTGCCTGGACTCCGGTACTGGCTATTGGTACAGGCATTGGCGCTGGCTATATCCTCACCGCACTGTTCCCTGCCGACTCAATCATCAATACCTGGGAAATCACCCTGTTAAATATGGATGGCCTAAAGGAAGGCCTGAGTCTGCGTATTGATGCGACCTTTGTGGTGGCAACCGCGATTCTTCTGGCCGTATTCGCCGTTCAGCACCAAGGTATTTCCAAACTTGCTAAAATTCAATCAGTACTGGCGCTTGCCGCGCTGATTCCGCTGCTGATCATCGGTCTGGTGCCACTATTAACAGGCGATGTACTGATGGCAAATTTCCTGCCATTTGCTCCTATTGCTTACGATGAAGCCGGGGCCGTTATCCTCGACTCCACGCAATGGGAATGGTCCAAAGATGGCTGGACTCTCTTCCTTGGTGGTATGTTCATCGCGGCTTGGTCAACCTACGGTTTTGAAACAGCGATCTGTTATACCAGCGAATTCAAAAACCCGGCGACCGATACCTTTAAAGCTATTTTCTATGCTGGCCTGCTGTGTATCGCAGTATTCACACTGGTACCCCTGTCATTCCAGGGCACGCTGGGCGTTGAAGGTATGCTCGATGAAAGCATTGTAGACGGTACGGGTGTAGCAGCAGCGATGGCGTCAATGGTTGGCGGCGGAGCCATTGTCAGTAACGTCCTGGTTATCATGCTGGTATTTGCCTTAATTCTTGCGGTAAGTACCTCCATGGCGGGTTCATCTCGTACCCTTTATCAGGGTTCTGTCGATGGTTGGCTGCCAAAATATCTCAGTGATGTTAACGAACACGGCGCGCCAACCAACGCAATGTGGACCGATTTAACGTTTAACCTGCTGTTGTTATTGATGTCTGATTATCTGTTTGTACTGGCGGTATCTAACTGCTGTTACATCATTTTCAACTTCTTGAACTTGAACTCAGGCTGGATCCACCGTATCGATAGTAGTCACGCAGATCGCCCATGGAAGGCACCAAGCTGGTTGTTGGCAATTGGCGTAGTTCTGTCATTTGTTAACCTGGTCTTCCTTGGTGCTGGCGCCAACGTTTGGGGGGCAGGCACGCTGATGACCGGTATTGTTATTATCTCGCTCATTATCCCCGTGTTCCTCTATCGCCACTATGTAACGGATCGTGGACAATATCCAAGATCGATGCTGGAAGATCTACACGTGGACATGAATGACGATAAATCCTTTGAGAAGAAAGCTGGGATTCTGCCGTATGTCACCATTGGTGCGGGCATTGCCGTAGTCGCGGCATCGAATATCTACTTCGGATAACTATCCCGATAGTGATTTAAAACCGGCCTGCTCTGATCGTCAGACAGGTCGGTTTTTTATTGCCTACCGCTAATCCTTCCCTTTCAAAATTGAATAGCCTCATGCTTTAATACAGCATGTTTCGCCTATTCCAACTTCTTTTAATGACCACTCTCTCGGCCTGTACCAGCACCTCTGGTTACCTGCTGACTTTCTACGCAAATGAACAGGCCAGACCCAATAGCTTTGAAATCTGTCATGGTTACAGCTGCCTTTATAAGGTCGATGTAGCGTTGCCCGAAACACGTTGGCAGCAAGTAAAACAGCTCTTCGAAGAAGACGGGGATGCAGCTCAAGAACGCCAGCAAATCGTCCGGGCAATCACGCTACTCGAACAACAGGTTGGACAAATAACCGGCATCAAACACGATTTACCTAAATCCTTAAAAACCAAAGATACCTACGGCCAACAGGACTGCATCGACGAAACCGTCAACACCACAACGTACTTACGCATGCTGCACGCTGACAACCTGTTGCGCTGGCATCAGGTCTCTACTCCCGCCCGTCGTGGTTATTTTGTCGATGGCCGCTGGCCGCACAATAGCGCTACAATAGAAGACCTAACCAACGGACAGCTTTTTTCCGTGGACTCATGGCCTGGCGCTAACGGTGAACCGCCGGAGATAAAACCGCTGGCCGTTTGGTACTCAGAAGGGCAACACTGAAACACCAGTCCATCAGCAGAGACACCCGGCAGCCTGTTTTCTCTGTACCGGCCTTAAGATCTCTTGCTTCGCTCGACGTGACCCACCTTTGTCTTTGTCATTCTATGCTTGAACGACCTCATGGCTGATTGGACATTAGCCTGAGACAGTAAAATCTTTCTTTCACCCCAAACCACTACTCTTCACAGCACGCCATCAAAGGCATTTCGCGCAATGACCGCATACTCCACCGCACTGTGCGGAACAGGATTAGTGATCGACGATGAATCAAGCACTGCCATTTCACCGATTTCACTCAATCTCTCGTCACCGGGAATCAATGCCTCTAGCGTATGAGGAATACCAATTCGGTGCCGTAAATCCAGCACCCACTGCATAAACGCATCAAAATCCGTATCCAGTTCAAGGTAACTTGCCAAGCGGGCAATTGATTCATTAATCGCCGAATAATTAGCCATTAATACATAGGGCATCAACACCGCATTCAACATGCCATGATGCGCATCGTAAACTGCGCCCAGCGGATGGGCTAAGGCATGCATGCCCCCCAAGCCGCGCTGAAAGGCAGTCGCACCCATTGTCGAAGCCACCAACATTTGTGTGCGTGCGTCGATATTGGAAGCCTCATTGACTGCCAGCGGCAGATAATCTTTCACCAGCTGGATACCCTCCACCGCAATGCCCTGCGCCATCGGGTGATAGAAAGGCGAACAATAGGCCTCCAGATTATGAGATAACGCATCCATGCCTGTCGCCGCCGTTAAACCGGCTGGCAAGCCGGTGGTTAACTCTGGGTCAAGAATGACCGAACCCGGCATCATATTGGGATGAAAGATAATCACCTTACGCTGTTGTTGTTCATGCACAATCACTGCGGCACGCCCCACTTCAGAGCCGGTGCCCGCGGTGGTCGGCAACGCAATCACTGGCGCGATTTTTGCGGCATCAGCCCGCCTCCAGTTATCACCTTCATCTTCTAAATCCCACAGTGTGCAATCCTGCTGCGCAACCACGGCAATGCTTTTACCGACATCCAGCGCGCTGCCGCCGCCCAACGCGATCACGCCGTCATGTTGACCCAAAAGATAAGCATCAACACCCTCTTCGATATTCGTACCGGTCGGGTTAGATTTAACTCGACTAAACACCTCGACACCCAAACCAGCCTGCTCACAGAGCGCCTTGATTTCCGCCACCATGGGCAAAGCAGCCAAACCTGAGTCGGTAACCAATAACGGTCTTTTGATACCCTTCTCAATACACAGTTCTGGCAATTCCTGAACTCGACCCGCGCCCACCCTTACGGCCGTCGGATAATTCCAGTTGGCATTCATCATGGCTCAGCCCTTTTTAGATGGTATGACTTGGGACGCGTTAACTGCTCAAAACCCAGCACCGACAAACTACAGCCGCGTCCGGAGTTCTTTACACCCGTCCAGGCCAACGCCGGATCAAGAACGTCACAGCGATTCATAAAGAAGGTGCCCGTTTGTAGCTGCCCGCCAATTGTCATCGCAGCCGCTTCGTCCTGCGTAAACACCGACGCCGTCAGGCCAAAGGCACTGTCATTCATCAGCTCAATAGCCTGCGCATCATCCGACACCGGCATAATACCCACCACCGGCCCGAAACTTTCATCGCGCATCACAGCCATCGTGTGATTCACATCCACAAGAACCTGCGGTGCGAGATAAGGCGTGCCCGCTTGGTTACAAGAAAAATGTGAAGGATCAATCAAAGCTCGCGCTCCGGCCTTCACCGCCTGCTCGATTTGACAGCGCACAAAATCCGCCGCCGAGGTTTTCACTAATGGCCCCAGCGTCGTTTTCGGATCATCAGGACGCCCTAGCCGATAACCCTTTACCTCATTCACCATGCCTTCCACAAACGACTGAAACAGTGTCTCAGCCACATAAATCCGTTCGATACCGCAGCAGGATTGCCCGGAATTATAAAAGGCACCATCGGTCAAGGTTGCAATAGCCGCGTCTAAATCAGCGTCATGACGAACATAGGCCGGATCTTTACCGCCCAACTCAAGACCCACACCAATAAAACGTGAGGCCGCCATACGCTGTACCACCTGACCACCCGCCAGCGAGCCGGTAAAGGCGACAAAATCGATTTCAGATGCCTGAATCAAGCGTTCCGTCGACGAGTGATCAAGATGGAGATATTGAAAAACGCCCGTCGGTAAACCGGCCTCGGTAAAAGCCTGCATCAACCGCTCAGCACACAGCGGGGTTTGGGCGGAATGTTTGAGGATAACGGTATTGCCTGCCAACAAAGCGGGCAGGATGGCATTTACAGCCGTCAGGTAGGGATAATTCCAGGGCGCGATCACAAAGACCACACCGAGTGGCTCACGCCGAATAAAACGATTAAAGCCCGGCTTGGGCTGCGGACAAATATCGGCCAAAGCCGACTCGGCAATATCAATCAGGTAACGCGCCCGCTGCTCAAAGCCCGCCACTTCTCCGGGCGCCTGAGCGATAGGCCGCCCCATCTGCCAAGTTATCTCTTCAGCAATGATGTTTGTTTGAGCGACAAAGGCATCTACTGCGCGGCTGCACAGCGCCTTACGTTCAGACAATGGGGTGTGTTGCCAAAGCTGCTGAGCCGAACTGGCACGATCCAGCGCCAACTGAACTTGCTTGTCAGTCGCCAGCGAGCGTTCTGCATAGACGCTGCCATCGACGGGGGAAATACACTGGATTTTGGCCATGTTCGTTATGACTCCCGGAGTAAAGAAGTGCCTAACAGGCAACTAACAACGGCGAAACATACAACAGCTACAGTTATACCCCATTCGTATCAAAAGATCGTATGAATTATGGGCTGATTCAGAAAAGAGAAATACAAGGTCTAAGATCTTCTGAAGCGAATGGCATCACCTCAGATTAAAACACCTCACCCCAGCCAGAAATGGTCTTGCCGGCGATACAGGGGCAGGAAGAATCCAATACATGAAAATTCAAAAACAGCCCCTTTACCTTCAAACAAACCAGGTACTAGAACCCCATACCCTTTTCAGCAATCGCTCGTAGCTTACGCTAAGATCCATTGCAATTTTACGATCATCAAAGGGCTCAGCGTAAGAAACCAATAACTACAAATAACGCATCAACAACGCATTACCGCCCTGCTCGCCCAAGCCCAGATCACCCTCAACCGGCACACGCACGATATGGCCTGAACCGGGCGCGACGTCTATTTTATCGCCTTTAACACTTTCCAGCTGCGACAGGTTGAAACGCAGATTGCCCTTGGGCGTCATCAGCTCCAGCTCATCGCCCTGTGCAAAACGGTTTTTCACATCAACCGTTAACCAACCGTTAGCGGCATCATAATCGGTGACTTCACCGACAAACTGTTGGTTGTTGCTGGTGGAATTACCATTCACGTAATTCTGGAATTCCGAGGGTACATGACGACGGTAGAAACCTTCGGTGTAACCACGATTGGCCAGGTGCTCCAATTCGCCCATTAAATTCGGGTTAAATTCTTTTCCCGCCAACGCATCGTCAATGGCACGACGATAGACCTGCGCGGTACGGGCTACGTAATAGTGAGACTTGGTACGGCCTTCAATTTTCAGGGAATGAATACCCATTTTAACCAGACGATCAACATGCTGCACGGCACGTAAATCCTTGGAGTTCATGATGTAGGTGCCGTGTTCGTCTTCATAGGTCGGCAGCAACTCGTTGGGGCGGCTGCGTTCCTGTAATAGTACGGGTTGAACCTCCTCTTCCGGGTCGAAGATTTCAGCCGCGGCGGCTTCGGCGTTAACAGGAATCAAATCACCGGTGTCGGTTTCCTTGGCGTCATGAACGTTGTATTCCCAGCGGCAGGAGTTGGTGCAGGCGCCCTGATTGGAATCACGGTGGGTCATATAACCCGACAACAGACAACGGCCAGAGTACGCCATACACAGCGCGCCATGTACAAAGACTTCCAGTTCCATGTCGGGACATTGCTGACGAATTTCTTCGATTTCATCAATCGACAGCTCGCGAGACAGAATCACCCTTTCGATGCCCTGCCTTTCCCAGAATTTCACCGTCGCCCAGTTTACGGCATTGGCCTGCACAGACAGGTGTACGGCCTGATCGGGCCACTTATCACGCACCATCATGATCAAGCCGGGGTCAGACATGATCAACGCATCGGGCCCCATCTCAATCACCGGTTCAAGATCGCGCAGGTAGCTGCGCACCTTGTCGTTATGCGGTGAAATATTACTGGCTAGATAGAACTTTTTATTCTGCCCGTGTGCTTCCTCAACGGCTGCCGCCAGGTTTTCAATACGATTAAATTCGTTATTACGTACACGCAGGCTGTAACGTGGCTGACCGGCATAAACGGCATCGGCACCATAGGCAAATGCATAACGCATGCTTTTCAGGGTACCGGCGGGAGAAAGTAATTCAGTGCTCATGGGGAAATCTTCGGCTTGGAAAATCGGGCCGCAAATTTTACTGTAAAATCACGATCAATTTCGAGATAAGTGAGCTTTTTATGATTGAGATCAATAACTGCGAAGAGTTTTAAAAAAGAAATAAAACAGAGATACAAATTAGAGAAGTAAAAAAGGCCCGGTTAATGCCGGGCCTTTTGCGAATTTCCAGAACGGATTAGTCTTCGCTTTCACGCTTGGCAATCAAATCATTAAGAGACGAACCCAGCACTTGCCTATATTCATCCGTAAACCAGCTCATGGCATTTTCACGATCGCCAGCAAGGTTGCCAGATTTGTAGTCGGCTTCAAAGGCATTAAAGCGCGCAGCAGCCTCACGGATAGCAGAACTTACCCCTTCAATTTCAATCGTTTGCCAATGTTCGTTGGCCAGCTTCAAGAAGCTGTTGATTAACTCGTTGTAAGAAAGTTTGCCGTCGATTTTTTGTTCGTTGGGATCAATGATCTGCAAAGGAATCAGGTTGTCGTTGCTCATGTTACCGCTGTCTCTAAATAGTTAAAAATTACAGGGACGAAGGATAAACGCTCTGTTTGTTCAATTCCAGTGTCGCAGCCAACATGGGCCAGTCATTTCTCTGGTTAACAATAACGAAAGAAAAGCGAATCCAGTTGACTCGTATCAATGCAGCCTCCATTGCTGGCCGCCATGATTGCTCAAATTTGAAAAGAGGTGGTGCCATGAACTATGACGTGATTGTGATCGGAGCCGGGCCCGCCGGACAAAGCTTGGCCTGTGCGTTAAACGAGACCGGACTGAAAATAGCGCTGATCGAAAAACAATCCGAATCGACAATCGCCGAACCTGAATACGATGGCCGCGAGATAGCCCTCACGCATCTGTCGGTCAAAATTCTGCGCAAACTGGGTGTTTGGGATCATGCCATGGCGGAACATGCCACACCGATGCTCGGTGCCCGTGTTATTGATGGCACCTCCTCGCATACACTTGCTTTCGATCGCCCAGACCAGCAGTTGGATGCGCTGGGCTATATGATTTCCAACCAATGGATTCGTCATCAGCTATACCAGCGCACCAAAACGCTGGCGAATGTCGAGCTAATCTGTGAACAATCCGTCACTGATGTCAGCACCTCTCCAGATCGAGGCACAGTTCATCTCGAGGATGGCCGTGTATTGACGGCACCACTGGTGGTGGCTGCTGACAGCCGTTTTTCGGCTGTGCGCCGCATGATGGGCATCCCTGCTGAAATGAACGACTTCGCCCGCGTTGCCATCGTTTGCCGCATGAAACATGAAAAGCCCCATCAGCAACTGGCCTGGGAGTGTTTTCACTATGGTCGCACGCTGGCCATATTACCGCTGGGCAGCAACGAATGTTCAGCCGTGGTCACCCTGCCCGCGCACGAAGCACCTGCCGTTAAAGCCATGAGTGAAGAAGCCTTTAATGCCGATATTCAACAGCGCTTTGGTAACCGTCTGGGCAAAATGGAACTGGTTAGCGAACGTTATTCCTACCCCCTGGTGGGCGTTCACGCCAAGCGCTTCACCCGTCAGCGCTTCGCCCTGTTAGGTGATGCTGCGGTGGGTATGCACCCGGTGACAGCGCACGGTTTTAATCTGGGATTAAGAGGCAGCGATACGCTGGCGCGGGAAATTATCAAAGCACATGCTGCCGGCAAGGATTTAGGTTCAAACAAAGTGCTGAGCACGTATCAGCGCGAACACATGCTGGTCACTCGTCCGCTCTATCACGGCACCAACAGCATTGTTGGCCTATTCACCAATGATCGCATGCCAGCTAAATTGCTGCGTAAAGCCGTACTGCATGCCAGCAACCGTCTGCCACCGCTGAAAAAAGCCATTTCAGCGATGTTGACGGAGACGCATCCGAGGAAGTTGCTGCCGTTCTAATTGGTATTGTCATTTCGACCGACAGGAGAAATCTGTAGGTTCTAAAAGATCCCTCCCGGTCGGGGTGACAATCGCGTTTTAACCCGTCAATTCCGTGAAAATTTCTGTCATCGGAATATCAAACCCCTGCGGCTGAATGGTCTCCAGTTTGGCAAAGGAATACCCCACGCCCAGCGTCACTGTTTTATCGGGCAACTGCGCCAGCGTGCGGTCATAATAACCACCACCGTAACCGAGCCTGTAATTCGCGGAATCAAAACCCACCAGCGGCACAATCAGCACGCAAGGCTCAACAATATCGCGACGTTTAGGCACCGGAATATTCCAAATACCCGGCTCCAGCTCTTCGCCCTCTTTATAACAGCGAAACTCCAGCGGCGTGTTTTTTTCAACGACCGCAGGCAGTGCCGCTGAGTGCCCCAGCTTCATCAGCTCAGCAATCATCGGTCGCGGATCAAACTCGCCCTTAAAGGGCCAGTAGAAGCCAACCGTCATCAGTCGCTCACCGGTAAACCAGTCCATCAATTGCGCTTGAATAGTTTCGTTCCACTGGCAACGCTGTTTGTGACCTGCCTTAATACGTTGGTCCAGTAGGCGTTCACGTTGTGAGCGACGCCATTTAGTTACTTCACTCCACTGCATCATTTTATCCCGGGCGTCCATCTAAACGCGGTTTCGTTAATATTGGAAAATAACACACAACAAAAATACCAAAGCCCAGCACCCATAGCACAATGCTGCCGCCATAGCTTATTTCAATAGCCGCGTTGCTGAGTATAGGTAAGCCAGCCCTTAGCAGCGCCGCAGCCACCAGCGCAGCAAAGCCGACCGCGACCCAGGGGCTAATTTGCAAGCTGCGCCCGCTATGACCTAATGAAATGCGAGCAATCATACCCAGAACAATCAGGCCAATGCCGCCGACGGTAAGCGTGTGCAAAACCGTCACGTAATCACCGAAAAGTCCCCAGTGGTACAAAGCCAATTGCAGAAAACTGAGCGCCAAAAACCAGCAGGCTAAATGCAAAGACCACAGCAGAGGTACTTTAGTGGTCACCCAAATACGCCAGCGCAGGGTACGAATCAGGTGTGCAGCAAAGGCAGCAAAACAGATCGCCCCCATCACCATGTCGTTAAAACCAATCAGCGTGCCTAACGCCAGCAGTAAAATACTGACCAGACAACTAATCTCCAGCCATTTTTTCGGCTCAGCTTTTTCCGTATTGGTGCCGTTGGCGGTAAAGAAAGGAATCACCCGGCCGCCCATCAGGCTTATCAGAAAGGCGATTAAAAAGACCGTGGTGGCTGCCAGCCTTTTATACAACTGCACATCGTTGTCCAGCGCAGCCAAATGCATAAAACCATTCAACGTTGCCAGTATCAGTAGCACGGGCACAAAGAGGATGTTGCGCCACAACTTGGCGCGTATCACATAAACAGCCAGCACTGCCGCCACCAGCGGTAGGAAGCTGATATCGACAAGGGCAACTAATAGACTAGGAAACGGCCCCGGAAACAGCAGCATAACGCGCCCCAGCAACCAAACGCCAAACAACGCCATTAAAGGCACACCACGCAACCCCAGTCGGCCAGTCCAGTTTTGCACCGCTGTCAGTAAAAAACCGGTAATCACGGCACCGACAAAACCAAACAGCATTTCATGGCCGTGCCACCAGAACCAATCGCCGTAGGGTGAAAAACTCAAACCACCAAACCACACCTTGCCCCATAAAAGCAGCGCGACAATGGAAAACAATGCAGCAAACAGGAAAAAGGGCCGAAAGGCCAAACGGAATAGCGGAAGGATGCGCTCTTCCTTTTTTAAATCGACCAGCTGCACGTTACAAACATCCCTTAACATTAATCTTGAGACGCAATCATCGCCACATCACCGCCAAACAACCTTGACCCTAATCAATACACAAAAGCCATATTTGAAACTGTTCTTATTCTAATACGTTATAAAAACAGCACTTTTAATTGATTCTAGTCAAATGGCTAGCTGCGCTTTCGCCTTACTCTGGAGTAGTCCGATTCGGGAGGCTTCCGGCTTCCTGAGATTTATTGTATTAACACAGGTGGTACACAATATGGCTAACACAACTCCGTTGGTTTATTCATGCTCAGGCTGTTCCGACATTGCCCAGATTACTAACCATGTCGCAATTGCGCTGGATCGTGATGGTGACGCTGAAATGTCCTGCATTACAGGCGTTGGTGGCAATGTACCGGGGATTGTCAAAGCCGCAAGATCAGGCCGCCCCCTGATTGCGCTGGATGGCTGCCCTATGTCCTGCTGTAAAAGTTGCCTGAAAGAACGCGACCTTGAACCCGATGTTTATGTGCGTTTTGATGAATTAGGTTTCAAAAAGAACAAGGGCAAGGATTTCATCCCTGAAGAGGGTGAACGCGCTATTGAAATCGTTAAGGATATTATCGCCAAAAGTAATCTGCCCGAGGCAAGCTAACAGCTACAGCTCTACTGTCAAAAAAAGGAGCCGACAACATATTGTTGTCGGCTCCTTTTTTATGCGCTATCAATTCGGCATAAAAACCTGCCGTAATTTATTTCTGAACCTGCTCAACAATTTCGCGAATCAGGTGCGGGCCACGGTAAATAAAGCCGCTATAAATCTGCACCAAACTGGCACCGGCATCGAGTTTTTCCTGTGCGTCCACGCCATTCATAATGCCGCCTGCGGCGATAATCGGCAGCGCACCATTCAATTCTTGCGCCAGTGTTTTAACCGTTTGAGTTGAAGCCTGGGTCAATGGTTTGCCGCTCAAACCGCCTGCCTCATCTTTGTGCGGCGAGTTCGGCACACCTTCACGAGAAATGGTGGTATTGGTGGCGATAACGCCATCGATCTCATTTTCAATCAACGTTTGCGCAACCATGCCTACTTCTTCGGCGGTCATGTCCGGTGCGATTTTTACCGTCAGCGGTTTGTAACTGCCATAACGGTCAGCCAGTTTACGTTGCTCTTCCTTAAGTTCGGCCAGTAATTCACGCAATGAGTCACCGAATTGCAGGGTACGCAGACCCGGTGTGTTCGGTGAAGACAGGTTAACGGTGATGTAGGAGGCATCCTGATACACCTTGCGCAGACAGATCAGGTAGTCATCCAGCGCATTCTCAACCGGTGTATCAACGTTCTTGCCGATATTAATACCCAAAATACCGTCAAACTTGCTGGCACGTACTTGCTCCAACAAATAATCAACGCCCTGATTGTTAAAACCCATGCGGTTGATGATGGCTTTTTCATTGGCTAGACGAAAAATACGCGGCTGCGGATTGCCCGGTTGCGCGCGTGGGGTAATGGTACCGATTTCAAGAAAACCAAAACCCAGTGCCGCGAGGCCATCAATGTGCTCGCCGTTTTTATCCAGTCCAGCCGCCAAACCTACTGGGTTTGGAAACTCCAGGCCCATCACATGTACCGGCACCTGCGGCATTGGTGCCACAAATAACTGTGTCAATTTCAGGCGTTCGGCCAGGCTCATGCCCTTCAGGCCCATGTGGTGTGCCGTTTCAGCATCAAAGCGAAACATCAGGTTACGCAGCAACGAATAGCTCATGGATTTTCCAGTATCAGGTGGTCATAAAATCGAGTCGTAAAACGGCGCGAATTATACGTGAAATTGCTGGCTTTGGCTTGTCTCAAATACCAACAGACAAAGCTGTCTCATTGCCAGCCATAAAACCCTGTCATTTCGACCCTAGGTAGAAACCTTGCTGTCTGCAAAAGATGCCTGCCTGTCGCTCGGGATGACATAACGATTAAGACTATTCAGCCAATTTTTTGAATATCCTGAAATTTATTATTGTCGTCAAAGCGGATCACAAACGTCCCGCTGATACCTTCATGACTGACGAAGGGTTGCAAAATGGTGCTGGGGAAGCGGATGTTTCGTCCGTCACTACTGCGGGCCACGACTTCTTTAACGGTGCCTTGATAGTGTGCAAGATAATCCTGCGTCGAGATGGAAATACTGATGGTAACGTTACGCATTAAACTAACGAACTACTCTAGAAAAAAGGAAGGTGAACTGGAAAGGGGCAAAAAAACCGTGCCACTGCGAACCTTTGGGAGAGAAATCCTGATAATCAAGATTTCTCTCCCGGGTCGAGATGACACAGAATTCAAGCTCGATCCGTTAGCTTTCCAACTCCGTATTCGTGGAACGACCTAATTCAACCAGCTCGCGAATCGCTACCGTGAACATGGAAATATCACCCTGCTCCTGCGCTCCCAGCGCCTGTTGAATCTCCTGCCAACGCACCAGTTGTTGTGATTGCGCATCCAACCAGAAGCTGACTTTATCTTCCGGCTTATCGGGCGCTCCACCATCAAACTGCAGGACCGATTGCGTGAGAATACACAGTTGGCGATCCACGTCATCGCGAAACACATCACGCACTTTACTGTGCCAGATATTAACCACACTCAGACTGCTGACACCCTGACGGAATTTATGCAGATCAAGACGGCTAATCAGGTTAAAGAACACGCCTGCCGTTTGCTCAACGCTATTGCCGGTGCGGGTGGCCACATCAACAACATCCAATGCAAAATACAGCTCGTCGGTGCTGGCAACCTGCTTGGCCAGCTCACTGGGCACACCTTCAGCTTCAAATTCACCGTACGAAGTTTTCCACAGGGCTGCCAAATCACCACTTAACAATTTCTGCAATGAACTGGATACCTGCTCAACCCCAGCCTCGAAATGATTAATCAGTTCCTGCGTTGAAACATTCTCATAACGCTGTTGCAGTATCCAACGACTGGCATGACGCACCATCCGCATCACGCGTTTCATCATGGTCATTTGCAGCTGTGATGGCACTTTGTAATCCAGCGTTTCCAGCGCATGCCAAAGCGGTATCATGCCAAAAATGTCTCGTGCTGCAACGTAGGCCTGCACCACCTGTCCGGCGGTCGCGCCAGTAGCCTGCATCATACGCTCCACATAGGTAATACCCATGTAGTTGACCATTTCATTGGCATATTCCGTGGCAATAATCTCACGACGCAGTCGATGGCCGTGCAACGCTTCAGGATACTGTTGCTCCAACGTTGCAGGGAAAGCCGTCACAATTTGTTTAGCCAAATAAGCATCTTCGGCAATGTTTGATGCGGCCAGCACATCCTTCAACTCGGATTTCGCATAAGCAAGCACCACGGCTAACTCAGGACGAGACAGCCCTTCGTTCTGGCTAAGACGCACAGCCTGCTCTTCGTCTGAAGGCAGGAACTCCAATTCGCGATCCAATCGACCGCTGCTTTCAAGACCGCCAATAAAGCGACGATATTCATCACCATGGGAGTGTGCAAGGTTGCGCGCAATACTCAGCGAACGGGTCTGACAATAACTGTTACGCAGCACCAGTTCGGAAACTTCGTCGGTCATACGCTCCAGCAGGTTATTGCGACGCTTCATGGTTAACTGACCATCAGCCAATACTTCATTCAGCAGAATCTTGATATTCACTTCGTGGTCAGAGCAATCGACACCGCCCACGTTATCCACCGCATCGGTGTTAATTGCACCACCGTTCTGGGCATATTCGATCCGGCCCAATTGTGTCATACCGAGGTTGCCACCCTCGCCAATCACCTTGGCACGCACATCCCTACCGTTGATACGCAGGCTGTCGTTAGCGCGATCGCCCACATCATCATGCGTTTCAGAACTGGCTTTCACATAGGTTCCAATGCCGCCGTTCCAAAGCATATCAACAGGTGCCTTCAACACACGGTTAATTAGATCGTTCGGGGTCAGGCTGTTTTCTTCGATATCAAAGCGTTTTTTCATCTCTGGCGTAATCGCAATCGATTTTGACGCCCGCGAGAACACACCACCGCCCTTGGAAATCAACTTGGTGTTGTAATCATCCCAGCCGACTTGTCCCAGATTAAACAGTCGTTCTCGCTCAGCAAAACTGCTGGCGATTTCCGGATTAGGATCGATGAAAACATTCATGTGATCGAAGGCCGCCACCAGCTGGATATGTTTGGAAAGCAACATGCCGTTACCAAATACATCACCGGCCATGCCACCAATGCCCACCACGGTAAAATCGGTGGACTGAATATCAATGCCGCGTTCACGGAAGTGACGCTGCACAGACACCCACGCGCCCTTGGCAGTAATACCCATGCCCTTGTGGTCATAACCCTGGCTGCCGCCCGATGCAAAGGCATCATCTAGCCAGAAGTTATATTTAGCCGCCAGACCATTGGCAATATCCGAGAAGGTTGCCGTGCCTTTGTCAGCTGCAACTACCAGGTAAGGATCGTCACCGTCGTAACGAACAACTTCACGCGGTGGAATCACATCTCCGCCCTGCAGGTTATCGGTGACATCCAACAGGCCACGGATAAAGATTTTGTAACAGGCGATACCCTCACGCTGGAACGACTCGCGATCGGTCATTTCCTGCGCGCGCTGGGCAACAAAACCACCCTTGGCGCCAACCGGCACAATCACCGGGTTTTTAACCTGCTGCGCCTTCACCAGCCCCAGCACTTCAGTACGATAATCCTCGACACGATCCGACCAGCGCAAACCACCACGAGCAACTTTACCACCACGCAGATGCACACCTTCAACGCGATTGGAGTACACGAATACTTCATACATGGGCCGCGGTAACGGAATATCCGGCAATTGGTGAGGATCAATTTTGAAGGAAAAATACTTCTTCATACGGCCATCAGCACCCGGCTGGAAGAAGTTAGTACGCAACATCGCTTTATTCAGCAACAGGTAGTTCCGCAATACACGGTCTTCACTGAGGCTCTGTACCTCATCCAGCGATGCCTGATAAGCGCTTTCCAACGCTTCCAGCTGAGCCTTACGGTCATCAACGCTCAGGGTCAGGCTTGGGTCAAACTTGGTATTAAAATGATGCACCAACGCCAGTGTCAGCGCCGGATAGCGCAACAGCGTATCGGCATAATAGGTCTGACTGAAGCCCAGACGAATCTGTTTCAGGTAATGTGCGCAGGCACGTAAATAGGAGACTTCACGCCAGTTCAGGCCCAGCGCCAATACCAGACGGTTAAACGCGTCATTGCTGGCATTATTATGCCAAACACGTACAAAGGCCTTTTTAAAGACGTCACGCAACACCGAGGCATCCAACTCTTCCCCCAGAATGTATTGCAAACTGAAATCGTGTTTCCACACCATGACACCGTTTTCATCAACGATTTTATACAGGTGTTCACCCAAAGTTTTAAGACCCATATTTTCAAAAATGGGAATAATATCCGACAGGGTCAGCTGTTCATCACGCTGATACAGCGCAAAGTGCGCACGATCAGCGGATTCACCTTCGCGCTGGTAAAAACACAGCGCCAACGGTTTTTCTTCACACAACGACTCCACATGCTGCACATCACTCACGGCGATAGCAGGCGTGAAATCATCACGATAACTCAATGAAAAGGCATTACGATAACGGTGGGCAAAAAGGGTACCCTGCTCATCGCCGTACAGGTCAATCAGCGCCTGCACCATATCATCCTGCCAAGAACGCGTGACACCAATGATGGCTTGCTCCAGCTCAGCCACATCAAAATCCAGCACTTGATCTGGATCGGTACGTAAAATAAAGTGCGTTCGTACTAATACAGAAGACCCAAAATAGGTCGTGAATTCTGAATTAAGCGCCTTAAAGGTCTTACATAAAATTTGCTGAACTTTCTTACGAATCTCCGAATCGTAAATATCGCGAGGCATGTACACGAGACAGGAGACAAACTTGCCAAAGTGATCGCGGCGTACAAACAGACGGGTTTGTTGACGCTCTTTGATTTGCGCGATGGCAGTCGTGGTGCTGAACAATTCATCCAAATCGGTCTTAAACAATTCTTCGCGAGGGAAGGTTTCCAGTACCCGTAATAAATCCTTGCCACCGTGGGTAAAGGGATATAGACCGGAACGGCGCATCACCGCCTCAACCTTGTTACGCAGAATAGGAATATTACGGGTTTTTTCAGTGAATACCGCCAGTGTGTAGAGGCCTAAAAAGCCACATTCACCGATCACATTGCCGTCCTTATCAAATTGACGGATGGCAATATAATCCGGATACACGGGACGGTGAACACGTGACAAGGTGCCAGAAGTCGCAAAACTCAGCAGCCTCGACTCCATCACATAATCACGCACATCAGGTTGCAGGGTGTCGATAAACTTATCCTTAGTCGACTCCGTCCGTTTCTTAAGCAGGCCCAGTTCAGAGTCGTCCACATGACGAATAAGTTCACGCCCGCCCTTCTTGCCAACCTTGTATTCCTTGTACCCCAAAAAGGTAAAGTTATCTTCGGTTAGCCAGTTAAGATAAGCAATTGCCTCGCTAACCTCACCTTCAGGAAGAGCAGGAGGATTATGTTTCAAGTCATTGATAATAGACTGTATCCTTCCTTCCATCCCACCGAAATCTTGAACCACAGCACGCACATCAGATAACACGTCCCGCAACTCATCAACCAAGCTAGACAGCATCTCATCGCCCGCTATACGGTCGATCTCAAAGAACATAAAGGATTCGGTTTGATAGCCCTTCAAATCAATCGGGCAACCCTGCTCATAGGTACAGGTAGCCCGCTCTTTAAGCGCGCCCGTTTTGCTGCGCTGAGCCTGATACACCAAACTTTGAACCGAATGAATGGTCAGCTGGCGCGAAGCAAGCAGCATACGCACCGAGTCCACCAGAAAAGGCATATCCTTCTGCAACAGCATCACCACCGTGTGTGATGACTGCCAGGGATACTGCGCGGAACCCGGATTTATAATTTCAATTTTGGGGAGTTTGTCATCAACGCTCTCGAAACGCTGAATAAACTGCCAGCTACTCAACAACTGGCTAAATACATCTTCGGCCGCTTTGCCGCCAATATCGTCGTGAGGCACGATATGCAGGTAGTCCCTTACGTAGGTTGTAACGGCCTCCTGCTCGGATTTTTTCAGGCGCTCGTTAATAAGCACTTCGAGTTGTTTCATGCACTGTGTTTTGTCACTTGTCATGGCGCTGCTGCTCACAAAAAAATTCCCCTTGTTACTATTCTGAAACCCCAACTGAGAAAACCTAACCTAGTGGGTTATTGCTGGTACAATAGCGCACTTTCCATGGTCGTCAAATTAACTTAAATCAATTATCTGTATCTTTTATGGCACAACAGGCACTCTGGCAATTCTGGATCGACCGCGGCGGCACCTTCACCGATATTGTGGCCTACACACCAGCTGGTGAATACCGTACCCATAAACTGTTGTCAGAAAATCCGGAATGCTATAAAGACGCAGCACTACAGGGCATTCGTGAGCTGTTGCATTTAACGACTGACGAAGCCATTCCGGCCGATCAAATCAGCGCCGTCAAAATGGGCACTACGGTAGCCACTAACGCCCTGCTTGAGCGTGACGGCACACCGACCGCGCTGGTTATGACCCAAGGCTTTAAAGACGCCCTGCGTATCGCCTATCAAAATCGTCCGCGTTTGTTTGATCTGGATATCAAATTACCTGAACTGCTGTACAGCACCGTCATGGAGGCTGAAGAACGTGTCGGCGCACAGGGCGAAGTGATTAGCCCTCTCAACGAAACGGCCGCCCGTAACGGCTTGACCGTTATTTACCAGCAAGGCATACGTGCCATCGCCATCGTACTGATGCACGGCTATCGTTACCCCGCCCACGAGCAACGTCTTGCCGAAATTGCAGCCGACATTGGTTTCACACAAATCAGCACCAGCCATCAAGTCAGTCCGCTCATGAAACTGGTTAGCCGTGGTGATACCACGGTGGTTGATGCCTACCTGTCACCGATTTTGCGCCACTACATTGATCAGGTCGCCGCTGAATTAGGCGATACCCAGCTGATGTTTATGCAGTCCAACGGCGGACTCGTCAGCGCCGATAACTTCCAGGGTAAGGACAGTATTCTGTCCGGCCCCGCAGGCGGTATTGTTGGCGCCGTAAAAACCTGCCAGGCCGCAGGCCACAATAATATTATCGGTTTCGACATGGGCGGCACCTCCACCGATGTCTCGCATTTTAACGGCGAATATGAGCGCACCTTCAACTCCGTGGTGGCCGGTGTGCGTATGCGTGCGCCGATGATGCAAATTCACACCGTAGCGGCTGGTGGCGGCTCGATTCTGCACTTTGATGGTAACCGTTTCCGTGTTGGCCCCGATTCAGCCGGCGCCAACCCTGGCCCAGCCTGCTATCGACGTGGTGGCCCATTGACCATCACTGACTGCAATCTGATATTGGGCAAACTTGACCCAGAGCATTTCCCCAAGGTCTTCGGCCCCAGCAGCGATTTACCGCTCGACAAACATATTGTTGTGCAAAAATTTCAAGCGCTAGCTGGAGAGATTAAACGGGCTACCGGACGCGACATGTCCGCCACGGAGGTTGCTGAAGGTTTCCTGAAAATCGCCATCGACAACATGGCCAATGCCATCAAGGAAATCTCCACCCAACGTGGTTACGACATCAGCCATTACAGCCTGTGTAGCTTTGGCGGTGCAGGTGGCCAACATGCCTGCCGTGTTGCCGATGCATTAGGCATGAAGAAAATCATTCTGCATCCGATGGCTGGCGTACTATCCGCCTACGGCATGGGACTGGCAGATTTTCGCAGCCTGCACCAGCACAGCGTCGAAGCGCCGCTGGATCAAGCTCTACTGGACAGCTTACGCACCACGATTCAAAAATTGGCCGATCAGGGTCACCAGAAAATCGTAAGCCAGGGTATTGCGCCTGACGCCATCAGCCATGTGGTAACAGCACACATTAAATATCAGGGCACCGATACGGCACTAGCGGTACGACTTGATAACGCCACCAATACACAGACCCATTTTGAGTCTTCTCACAAGCAGCGTTACGGCTTCATCGTCCCCAATAAAGGGCTTATTCTTGAATCGCTTTCTATTGAGGTGATTGGTGAAGGTCACAACGAACCCAGCTCACCAGCACCAATAGTCGCGCAAACAACAACGCTCGAAGCTATTAGCCAGACCCAGCTCTTTACCGGCGCGCAAAGCCAAAGCGCTAACATTTATCAACGCGATGACATGCAGCCTGGCAGCACCATTTTGGGTCCGGCAATCATTCTTGAATCCACCGGCACCAACATCATTGAATCCGGCTGGCAAGCTGTCTCTACTGAGCTTGGAAATCTGGAGCTGGAACGCGTGGTGCCATTACCCAAGCGCACCGCCATTGGCACCGATGTTGACCCGATCATGCTGGAGGTCTTCAACAACCTGTTTATGTCTATCGCCGAGCAAATGGGCACCATTCTGGAAAACACCAGCTACTCGGTGAACGTCAAGGAACGGCTGGATTTCTCCTGTGCCATTTTTGATCCGCAGGGTGAACTGGTCGCCAATGCACCGCACATGCCAGTGCACCTGGGTTCGATGGGGGCCAGCGTTAAAGCCATTATCAAACAACATGCCGGGCAGATTCATCCCGTTGATGTGTTCATTACCAATGCACCCTACAACGGCGGCACCCACCTGCCCGACGTCACGGTAATCACCCCCGTCTTTGATCACGATCAGACGTCAATTTTGTTTTATGTCGCCTCGCGCGGCCACCACGCCGACATCGGCGGCATCAGCCCCGGTTCCATGCCGCCGAACAGCACCAGCGTGGAAGAAGAAGGCATCCTCTTTGACAACATCCGCTTAGTCGATCAAACAGGCTTACGCGAAGCCGCCATACGCGAAATGCTCAGCAGCGGCCCCTACCCCGCTCGCAACCCCGATCAGAATATTGCCGACCTGAAAGCGCAAATCGCCGCCAACGAAAAAGGTGTTCAGGAAATGTGGCGCATGATCGACCAATTCGGTCAGGGCGTGGTTATCGCCTACATGGAACACGTGCAGGATAATGCCGAAGAATCGGTGCGGCGCGTCATCGACCAACTCGACGACGGTCAATTCAGCTATACCATTGACGATATCGCCACCATCAAGGTCAGCATTAGCGTCGATAAACAAGCTCGCAGCGCCACCATCGATTTCACCGGCACCTCCGCGCAACTAGCCAGCAACTTCAACGCACCCTCAGCCGTCTGCTATGCCGCCGTGCTCTACGTTTTCCGCACGCTGGTTGAAGAGGACATTCCGATGAATCAGGGCTGCCTGAAACCGCTTAACATCATCATTCCTGAAGATTCCATGCTCAACCCGCAATACCCCGCCGCCGTGGTGGCCGGTAACGTGGAAACCAGCCAGTGGATCACCAATGCGCTTTACGGCGCGCTCGGTGTAGTCGGTGCCGCTCAAGGCACTATGAACAACTTCACCTTCGGCGATGAGCAATATCAATATTACGAAACCATCAGCGGCGGCACCGGTGCCGGCCCGGATTTCGACGGCGCCAGCGCCGTGCAATCACACATGACCAACTCCCGCCTCACCGACCCGGAAGTATTGGAATGGCGTTTCCCGGTTCGCGTCGACAGCTTTAACATTCGCGAAGGTTCAGGCGGTAAAGGCAAACATCGGGGCGGCGATGGCGTAATTCGTCGCATTGAATTTCTGCAAAGCATGAACGCCGCGATTTTATCCTCACACCGCAGCACCCAACCCTTTGGTGCCGCTGGCGGTCAAAACGGTCAAGCTGGCAAAAATTACGTCGAACGCCATAACGGCCAAGTCGAGGAGTTAAAAGCCACTGATCAAACGCAGATGGAAGCTGGCGACATTATCGTCATTGAAACACCGGGCGGCGGTGGATACGGGGAAATCTAACTCGTTAACACTGTACATTTAGGCCCTCAGTTGAGCATTAACCCGCATTTTTAACTAACCAGAGCCTGCCCAAGTGTTACACTGCACGCCATTAATTTTTACACTCAAACAAAGCTCAACGACTAAGACACAAAGACGGAGTCTCCATGGCAAACACTTTTAGCGACCTGATTTCAGGTCACGGTTTCGAACGACACCTTAACAGTCACTTTCTGGGGTTACCTGACCAAGGTGTGGATTACCGCCATGTCTACTCGGCACCGGACATCGAACCTTTCCTGAGAATTGATCTGGATAATCGCCAGAACATGACAAGAATCACAATCCTGGAATCCGGCCACTGTCGTTTAGAAAACGTATCCTTCAAAGGCAGCACGCCGATGACCACCGAAGACCTGGAATTTACTTCTCTGGAAGCTTTTGAAGCGAAGCTAGTCGAACTCATTCAACTCATGAAAGATACTCGCCAACCTCATTAAGCTTTGCGACGTTTCTGCTATTGTGGCTATCGACGGGTAGCCGCAAAATCCCCCAACTCAAAGCAACATTCAAAGCCCTGCCGTTAAGCCGCGACCTGCCGGTGCATAAGTTACAGAACAGTGATAAAGTAACGACACTAACGTTGCCAAGGATAGCCTGCAAATCATGGCTCAGAAAAAAACGCCAAGCCACTCTTTCCGTATTGCCGAGATCGCCAGCCTGAGCGGCGTCAGCACCTCAACCCTGAGATTCTGGGAACAGCATGAGCTGATCAAACCGGACTACACGGAATCCGGTCAGCGCGTCTACTTGCAAGAACACCTTGAGCAGATACGCGACATCCAGCGTTTACGCGTCGTGCAAGGCTTGAGCCTGGCGGCCATCCGCACCCTGCGTGCCCGCAGCGCAGCCGGTACACAGGGCACACTCAGCACTCCAACAAACACCGCTGCCTCAACAGCGGGTGATGGCATTGGCCCTCAGCTACGAACGTTGCGCAACAAAAAAGGCCTCAGCCTACGCGATGTAGCCGCCCAAACTGGTTTGGCAGCATCTCTCATCAGTACGCTGGAACGCACCTCTCTGGGCGCTTCCGCCGCCAGCATTCACAAACTGGCTGCTTTCTACGACACCACCGTCACGGCGCTATCCAAACCTCAAGCCAACAACCACAGCACCTCGAAAAGCGGCGTTGTACGTTCCGATGAAGCGCGTATTGCACCCATGTTCGGCCCCGATATTCGTATTGAGCAACGCGCACCCAGCGATGCAGCCATGGATTGTCAGAAGTGGACTTTGCAACCCGGTGCAGGCAGCGAGGATGCCTACTCCCACGCGGGTGAAGAGTTTATCTATGTGCTAAGAGGACTATTGGAGATCACCCTTGACGGTCACGAACGTCACCTGCTTTACCCCGGTGACAACATCTATTTTGACAGCAACCGTATCCATTCCTGGCGTAATCCGGGCGAAGAAGAAGCCGTGCTGGTTTGGGTGAATACGCCGCCGACTTTCTAATCTCCATACCGTTTCAATAACCTTTATCCTCCAACCCTGCCGGTGCCAGCCGAGCTAAAGCCACATCCAGCCTGCTCGGTTTTTTCCCGGCAATCTCCGCCTGCTCCTTGCGAGCCACGGCAGCACGTACAATATTACCGCCCACATAACGCAACGGCTCCGGTGGAAACTGTCGCACCTTGCGCCCCACCAAACCACATTGGCTCCACTCGTCCTGCAAACCCAATACGAGGCTGGACAGAATTTTACCGCCAAGGCGGCTAGGGCCGACGCCATTACCACTCCAGCCAATGCCATAGAAAATATTGTCACAACCGGGCAAAGCACCAAACAACGGCAAACTGTCATAGCTGCGATCAATCGGGCCTGACCAGCTATGTTCGATTTCCACATCAGCCATCATGGGATAAACACGCCGAAAGTCCGCTTCAGCGGCTTTTGAATCACTCACATTGAAATCAAACTCTGGCCCTATTTTGGAACCATAGGCGAGCGTACCTACACCCTTGCCAAAGGCAATTCTGCCGTCCGATGTGGTGCGATAATAATCAACCATCAATTGGGAATCGGTAACACCCTCGCCGTCAGTCCAGCCAATGCTTTGCAAGCGTTCTGGCATCGCTTCGGTCATAACAATAGTGCTGGTTACCGGCACGATGGATCGGCTTAATTCGGGAATGGCAGCCGCCCAGGCATTATTGGCGATCACAACCCGGTCGGCTGTCACGCAAGCATTTGGCGTTTTCAAAGTCACCGATTGTTGCCGGTCGAAACGGGTAACGACGGTGTTCTCAAAAATCTGAATACCACGCTGTAATGCGACACGACGCAAGCCCCTAACTAAACGTGCAGGCTGTACGGTTGCCACATCAGGATCAAACACACCTTCAAGGTGAGCCACCGACCCCGTACGTACTTTAAGGTCTTCAGGAGAAATCGATTGAAAAACCGGATATCCGAGGCGCTCACAGCAACGAATAACACTCTGCCAAGCACCACGTTGAGCTTCAGTTGTGGCAGTCCACAACCAACCCTTTTGTTGAAAATGCGCGTCAATATTATGGGCATCACAAAACCGGCCAATCTCAGCAATATTTGCAGCCGATGCCGCGGCCAAACGAATAGCTTCGTCCTGCCCACAACTGGTAATCAAGGAATTGACCTTTGGCCACCAGGACATAACAAAACCGCCATTGCGACCCGAAGCACCGCCGCCGCAAATATCCTTTTCCAGAATAACAACGTTACTTTCAGGCGACTTTTCAAGAATTTGAAGCGCCGTCCACAGGCCAACGTAGCCACCGCCAATAATGGCAACATCGGCATCAATATCTCTGTTCAAAGCTTCAGCTGGTTCCAGCTCATCAGCTATCTGCTGAAGCCAGAATGCACGGTGCATGTGCGATTCCTTTTCACATTAGAGAAAATCATTAGACCAGAACAAAATACCAAAGCTATTACTGTTCTGTAAATATTATTTTACTTCAAAGAATTCAGACTAATCATAAAAAGTTATTAAAAAAACGAGGTGGAAACAACATTTATCACTATTAATCATATAGTTGAACAAACCAATCAATGATATTTTAACGTGTAAATTTATTACACCGGCTGATAAAAATAAATTATCATTATTTACAGAACACTAAAAGAGTTGTAGCCTTTACTTATTCCAAAGTTGTCTCCAGCAAAAATTAAGGCAGCACCTCGGGGAAAGGAGAGAAAAATGTCTATTCAGGAAAAACTCAATGACCTCAGCGGCACGCTGTTTATTGACGGACACTTTTATAAAAGTGAATCATCAAAGCAAATTCCCGTCATTGACCCCGCTACGGAGAATGTTGTTGGCCATGTTGCTGACGCCACAGAGCGGGAAGTCGAAACAGCGATTAATATCGCCAACCACGCACAAAAAGCCTGGCGAAAAACTGAGTTTTTAACTCGGGCCGACCTGTTACACAGCGTGGCACGCAAACTGCGTGAAATGACGCCCGTGCTGGCAGAAATACTGACCCGTGAAATGGGTAAACCCTACAAGGAAACGGCTGATGAAATGGAATGGTCGGCCACCTGCTTTGATTATTACGCAGAAATTTCACGCCATGATCAGGGCCGGGTTTTAGGCCCTACTGTTGAGGGCCAACTCAACTACACGCTGAAGGAGCCGCTAGGCGTGATTGCCAGCATACAACCCTTTAACTACCCTATCCTTTTACTGGCATGGCAAGCCGCTGCCGCGCTGGGCACCGGCAACGCGGTTATCGTCAAACCATCAGAGCTAACATCCTTAACCACGCTCGCCTTTATGGAAGCCTTTGAAGAGTTTCCCGCCGGTCTGATGCAATGTGTCACCGGTGGCGGCCAGATTGGCGCCGCGCTGTGTAACAGCAAAAAAACCCACATGGTTGCCTTCACCGGCGGCATCGAAACCGGCAAACGCGTCGCTCGCGCCTGCGCTGAGCAATTTAAACCGGTGTTGATTGAAGCCTCAGGCAATGACCCCTTTATTGTTATGCCGTCAGCCAATTTAGACATGGCTGTCAAAGGTGGTGTCTTTGCAGCATTTCTGAATTGCGGCCAGGTCTGCACATCGGCAGAACGTTTCTACATTCACGAAGACATCTATGACGAATATGTCGCACGCTTTACCGCCGAGGTTAAAAAGCTGCGCATTGGCAATGGCCTGGAACAGGTCGATTTAGGCCCGATGGTCACCGACACTGAACGCAGCCGTTACGAAGCCATTCTGGCTAAAGCGATAGAGGAAGGTGCTGTTGTGGAAACCGGTGGCGGCCGTCCCTCGGGACATGGCAAGGGCTGGTTTGTTGAGCCCACCGTTTTATCCGGCGTAACGTCTGATATGTCCATCCTGCAGGGTGAGATCTTCGGCCCCGCCGCACCCATGTGCAAAGTCGCCAGCCTCGACGAAGCTATCCAACTTGCCAACGACTCTGACTACGGCCTCGGCGCCAATATCTACACGCAGGATTTAAACGAATCCATGCGCGCCTCCAACGAACTGGAATGTGGCATGGTGTGGGTCAACGCCCCACTGCTCGACAACGATGCCGGCCCCTTTGGTGGTAATAAGATGAGTGGTCTCGGCCGTGAACTCGGCCCCGAAGGTCTGGAATCATTCCGCACCAGCAAACTGGTAATGATAGACCCCAGCGCCAGCGATCAGGGCTTCTGGTGGTTCCCCTACAGCAATGATGAGGCCTTCCCCGGCTAGCTCAGAGCGCCTCATACGAGGATATACCCATAATAATAAATTTTTTCTTTATTTAAGGCTGCCATTTGGCAGCCTTTTTTTTATTCCTCTAATTCACCATCCCCAGTGTTTTACCAGTCAACACAGTACTACACGGCATGCCCCTTTATTTTGTACTATTGATAATAAATCAGATAATACGGTCCAATCCAATACACACACGGAAAGCGGAGGTTAGATGAAAACAATTTTCACAGACCTAATATCCGGCCACGACTTTGACCGTCAACTGGATCACTATTTTAACAACCTCACCAGCACCGACGTTGATTACCTCTACGCCTACTCCAAGCCAGGCGACAACCCCTGCCTGATCATCGACTTTGATAACTGTATCCAAGTTTCAAGGATCACCCTCTGGGAATCAGGGGAATGCGACATTGAAGCCATTTCCCTCGCCGGCAGCACCAAAGTTATTGGTGAAACCTCAGAACTCAAAACCATCGGTGAATTTGAAGACAAGCTTTTGAGTTTGATCGAGTACATGAAAAGGACTGAAACGATTCATTAAACACGCCTATCAACAGGAGGCTGCCATGTTATTAAAAGAGAAATCCAGCGGACATTTACTCGAGGTCGTAGAACTGTCCGACCTCTTCAACTTAAATCACCCTGAAATCATTGGTCGCTATCAGGGTGGAGAAGAACAACAGGATCCGGAAAAATTCAAAAAAGCAGATGTGAAGTTTTTATCGGGGGAGGAATTGCCGCGTTGTTGGACTGACCCGCATTATCGGGATGAGGAGTTGTAGATTTGACCAAGCCCGACTTCCTCAACTCTTTTATAGGTGCGCCATAGAATCTTATCCGCAACCCGGCTAAAAACGATAAGACTAAAAGGATTCCTCACATTCGTTCGGAATGACAGTCTGTTTTGTCATTTCGCCAACCGGGAGAAATCTTACCTACACAACTCACAGAAAATAGCCCTTAAATGGAATGGTTTCAAATTATCCGGGTATAGCGAACCTAGTATACACACCAGATTTAGGTTCTGGTGTCGCGAGGAATGAGAGTTCGGGCCTCTCCCTCCGCCCCCCTACCCCAGCCGATAGCAACTTTTCTTTGCATGAAGGCAACTAACCTCTTGAACTTTCCCATTTAACATCCATCATATTCCACTTAGAAAAACACTGATTCCAGCAATACTTAATCTTGTTATTCACAAGGACTACCATGGATTCGAAGGATTTATTTGCGGCACTGAAAAATGCGCTGTCAGCTCAGATCATTGGCCAGGAACATCTGGTTGATCGTTTATTGATTGCGTTGCTGGCCGATGGCCATTTATTGGTTGAAGGTGCGCCGGGGTTGGCAAAAACGCGAGCCATTAAGGCGCTGTCGGAAAACATTGCTGCGGACTTTCATCGTATTCAGTTCACACCGGATTTATTACCCTCGGACATCACCGGCACAGAAGTTTTTCGCCCCGAAGATGGCAGCTTTCAGTTCCAGCAGGGGCCGATTTTTCACAATCTGGTATTGGCCGATGAGATCAACCGTGCGCCCGCCAAGGTTCAATCGGCGTTGCTTGAGGCGATGGCTGAACGTCAGGTCAGTGTCGGGCGAGTGACTTATCCCTTGGCCGATTTATTCCTGGTGATGGCGACACAAAACCCCATCGAACAGGAAGGCACCTACCCGCTTCCTGAAGCACAGCTAGATCGCTTTTTAATGCATGTCACCATTGATTATCCGAACATCGAAGCGGAGCGTCAGATTCTACAATTGGTGCGCGCTGAAGCCAGCGGCACAAAGCTGCCCTCATCAACAGAAGCAGTGGCGATTAGCCAGCAGCAGGTGCTTGAAGCGCGCCAAACGGTGCTGAACATTCATATGTCCGATGCCATTGAGGAATACATCATTCAGCTAATCATGGCGACTCGTCAGCCGGAGGCCTACCACGACAGCTTGGCCAATTGGATTGAATACGGTGCCAGCCCGCGTGCCACCATTGCGATGGATCGCTGTGCCCGCGCCCATGCCTGGTTGCAGGGCAAAGACTTTGTCAGCCCCGACGATGTGCAGGCGGTACTACATGACGTGATCCGCCACCGCATCATCCTCACTTTTGAGGCCGAGGCCAGTGGCCGCAGCAAAGACGACATCATCAATAGCCTGCTTGACTGCGTTCCCGCGCCTTAACCAAGATGACGGCTACAACTCAAGCCACACATCGCTCAGAAGCTGATGATTCGGCCTACGTTTCACTGGCAAGTCTGCTGCGTTGCCGCCTGTTCGCCAAAGACCTGAATCTGTCACGCCAACGCAAGATTTTGAGCCAGCAGTCCGGTTTACATATCTCCAAGTTTCGCGGCCGTGGCGTCGATTTTTCAGAGGTGCGCGCCTACCAACAGGGTGACGATATCCGCAGCATTGACTGGCGTGTGACGGCCCGTACCGGCAAGGCCCATACCAAGCTCTACGCCGAAGAACGCGAACGGCCAGCGCTAGTGATTCTCGATCAATCCGACTCGATGTTTTTTGGCAGTCGCGTGGCGTTCAAATCGGTGGTTGCCGCGCAAGCTGCTGCGTTGCTGGCATGGGCGACATTACAGCGTGGCGATCGCAGCGGCGGCATACTTTTCTCAGATAACGATTTGCGCGACATCAAACCACGCCGCAGTCGTCATGCCGTTTTAGAATTATTGCAGCAAATTGTTAGCTTCAATCATTCGTTAAATAGAAATTCGTTTCAAAATCACTCTCAAAGCACCAGCCTAACCGATAGCCTGCAACATGCCCGTCGCATCACCAAACCGGGTAGCGAGTTATTTATCATCAGCGATTTTCAGAGCTTTGACAACGCCGCGCAACGTCACCTGTTTCAGCTGGCTCAACATAACGATATCGTGTGCGTGATGATTCAAGACCCGATGGAGGCTGAACTGCCGGTGCCGGGTTTGTACAACATCAGCGACGGCCAGCAACGAACGCAGGTTGATCTGGGCGATAAAACGCTGCGCAGCAACTACCAGCAGGCCTATCAACAACACATCGCTGAATTACAGCAGCAGTTTAATCAGCTGAAGATTCCGCTACTGCAAATCAGTACCGAGCAAGATCCATTGCGGGCATTGCAGCAGGGCCTTGGGCTTGGTCCTCGCAGTAAAGCGGGGAAACGCTAAAGCATGGCGACTGCGAATCCAATCGATCAGCTCAAGGATATCCACCTGCCGGAAGCCGTTGGCTTTTGGCCGCCTGCATCAGGCTGGTGGCTGCTCGCTGCGGCATTTATTGCGGTACTGCTAACGGGCATCTTTTTATACCAACGCCATCAAAAAAGTGCCTATCGTCGCAGCGCGGTGCGCCAGCTTAATTCGCTGTTCAGCGACTACCCGCAACCACAACAAAGCCAGCAAATAGCCGCACAACTTAACCAGCTGTTAAAAGCCGTCGCTCAGCAAAGTTACTCCACCAAACAGGTATCACGTCTGACCGAATCACAATGGCTGAATTTTCTGGATAGCAGCGCCAATATGCAAAGTTTTGCGCAGGGCCCTGGCCAGATTCTCGCCAGCGCGCCCTACGATCAAAACAGTGAAATCAGCGATACCACAGCGCTCAAACAATGCTGCGTTCAGTGGATCAGGAGGCACCGATGATTACGCTGGCCTGGCCCTGGGTCTTCATCTGCCTGCCGCTGCCACTGCTGGTGTATTGGCTATGCAAACCCGCACGCCGTGAAGAGGCCGCGCTAAGCGTGCCCTTCTACCAGCGCCTCACATCATTATCGCAAACTGCTGCGGCACCCAGCGCAGCGTTTCGAAGCCGTCGCAAACTGCCACTGGTCCTGCTACTGCTGTGCTGGTTGTGTCTGGTGCTGGCTGGCAGCAAACCGCAATGGGTCGGCGACACGGTGCAATTGCCCAGCAGCGGCCGCGACCTGATGTTGGCGGTGGATATTTCCGGCAGCATGCAGCAAACCGATCTGGAATTACAGGGCGAAGCGGCCACACGTCTGGCCGTGGTTAAAGAGGTGCTTGAAGAATTTATCGCGCGTCGTAAGGGCGACCGCATTGGCCTACTATTGTTTGGTTCACAGGCATTTTTGCAGGCTCCGCTGACCTTTGACCGTAACACCGTGGCCACGCTGCTCACTGAAGCACAGATCGGTTTTGCCGGTGAACAAACTGCCATTGGTGACGCCATCGGGCTGGCTGTTAAACGTTTGCGCCAGCGTCCAGCGGATAGCCGGTTACTGATTCTGCTCACCGATGGCGCCAACACCGCTGGTGAAATTACGCCACTCAAAGCTGCCGAGCTGGCGCAGCAGGAACACATTAAGATTCATACCATCGGCGTGGGCGCCTCAGAGATGATCCAGCCCGGCTTCTTCGGTTCCCGACGTATCAACCCCTCAGCCGATTTGGACGAAGCGACTCTCACGCAAATTGCCGAGCAGACCCAAGGGCAGTATTTCCGCGCCCACGATACGCAACAGTTACAGCAAATTTATAGTCTGCTGGATCAACTGGAGCCGGTGATTCAGGACGAAGAGACCTTCAACCCCATTCGCTCACTGTATATGTGGCCACTGGGCTTGGCGTTGCTATTGGCATTTGCGCTGTTTTTCCTGAAGGTGGGTTTGAACACAGCTTTCTTCAAATCCACAAACAGCAAAGCAGCGGAGACCGTCAGCAATGAATGACGCCCTCACGTTAGCAAGCCAGTTCCACTTCCTTCGCCCCCTGTGGTTACTGGTTTTACTGCTGTTACCTGTGTTGTATTTTCTGGCGCAACGTTCAAGCCAAAACAACTCCAGTTGGGCGCAGGCTATCAACCCACAATTGTTAAAATATCTGTTGGATGACCAGCAACAGCGTGCTAAAAAATGGCCGCTGATGGTGTTTATTCTCGCCTGCATATTTTGTATTTTTGCGCTGGCAGGGCCGGTGTGGAAAAAGATGCCGCAACCGGTGCATCAAGCCGATGATGGGCTGGTGATTGTATTGGATCTGTCGCTGTCCATGCAGGCGACTGATATCAAACCGTCACGCCTGATTGCCACACAGCACAAGCTCACTGACCTGCTCAGGTTGCGCCAGCAAGGCCAAACGGCGCTGGTTGTTTATGCCGGTGATGCACATATCGTCTCGCCGCTAACCGACGACACTAAGACCATCATTGCCATGGTGCCCGCGTTGTCACCGCTGATTATGCCCGCCCTGGGCAGCCGTGTAACGATGGGCATTGAGCTAGCTAATCAGGCACTAAAGGACGGCGGCATAAATAAGGGCCGCATTCTGCTGATCACCGACGGTATTCAAAACAGGGATATCGACAGCATCAGCGAACAAGTTCAGGATGCCGGGCATCAACTCTCTATTCTGGTGGTGGGCACAGCAAACGGCGGCCCTATTCCGATTCCTGAACAGGGTTTTCTGCGTAATAAAGGCGAGATTGTTATCGCCCAGACTGATATAGCTCGCCTACAAAAACTAGCGCAAACCAC
>Ga0209396_1000703_pt1 | contig 38603 bp, 31 predicted proteins | sample GOMGulsemesocosm_6_FD_184638 | JGI IMG/M metagenome (GOLD analysis project Ga0209396, IMG submission 184638) | Methane-oxidizing microbial communities from mesocosms in the Gulf of Mexico - GOM8C Gulf of Mexico (SPAdes) (version 2) | ecosystem: Environmental > Aquatic > Marine > Cold seeps...
ATAAGTATTATGACGAAGATTGAAAGTGCGGCGAATAAAACTTTCGCTTTATTCGCCGCAAGCCATTTTCTTTTAACGTGCAACTGGTTAACGCGCAATTTCAACCCAGTGCCCAGTATTACGTGCGACTCGGCTTTCGTCGTACATGTCGTTGATTAATACCGCAGGCTGGTAATAACGACCTTGGTAAGTGGCGTTGATGCGGAACTCTAATGTTTTGGTTTCGCCGACAGCCAGTTTTAAGTAGGTGTGGATGCGATCATCACGAATGTCTTGATAATCGTAGACGCCGTTTTCTATGTCTTGGTTGATGCCGTTTCCGTCTACTTCTGTGCCTGCGCTTCTTATTTCAAAACCGGATGCGACCGGTACGGTTAAGGCTAAATAGTCGAGTGGGTAAATGCTTTTGTTGGTGACATTGACCACCACTAGAATATCTTTGCCTTGCTGGATTGTTGTTAGGCCTATGGATTTATTTGCACTGGATTTATTCGCGCCGTCTTTACTGCCATCGTAGTATTTAACTTCTAAGGCCAGTTCGTTGCTTACCGCGAGTTCTTTGCCTAGCTCTGGAATGCCTTGCGACATTAGCTGTGCGTAAACCGGTACTGGGCTATTGTTGATAACTTCATAAGACGCGCTTTCAGTTTGGCCCGTCTTGGTTAATAAAAGCGACTGCAAGTTAATGGCTTTGGCCAGTTTTAATGACTGCTCTTCGCCCTGCCAATTGATATTAATACCGGCCTGATTCATTTGAGCATCTTTACCATACTGCTTACCGTACTGCTTACCATAGTCGGCCATCGCCAATAATGAGAAGGCGGTGGTTTGGGTGCTGTAAGCGCGGTTATCTTTTACCAGTGCGTTACTGATTCTTTCGGCTAACAACGCGGCGTTTTCATTATCGTCTAATACCAACAGGCTCATTAGTAACATAGCTTCGTCACGCAGGGTCGAACCAAAGCTGTGGTCTGTGCCGATATCATTAGCATTACTGCCGGTATAACGATTCATAAACAAGGTGGCCGAGCTGGCTAACGTTGAAGCGGCTTCTTGCTGCCCTGCTAGTTGATACCCTGCGGCTAATAACCAGCGCGATAAATTATCGAGGTTGGCATGTTGGCGGAAACGGTTCATCGCACCGATTTCACTATTACCACTTAATGCCAAGGTGAATAGGCGATAGGCTTGCTGCTTTTGCGAAGCGCTTGTTGAACTTGCAGTCCATGCACGCGCGGCGCGTGTTTGATAGACCTTCCATTGTGTCAGCATATCTTGCGGCACGTCGTAGCCGTGATCTTTGGCGAGTAATAAAAAGTGCCCAGCGTAACTGCTGGCCCAATCATGCACGCTGCCTACACCCGGCCAATAACTGAAACCGCCGGTGGTGGATTGATAACGGCTGAGTTTATTAATCGCCGCGGCGACGTTGTTTTGACTTTTTAGTAATTGCTCTTCGTTTAAGTTGGTCAGTTCTGGCAAGAATAATTGCGGTAACGCTTTTGACGTTGTTTGCTCTACGCAGCCATGGGGATAACCAATTAGATACTGCAAACGGTTTTGCAGGTTCATCGGTGGCATCGCTGAAAATTCAAGTTCGAAACTTTGTGTACCTTCAATACCAAACAGCTCGGCTGAATCTTTCCAGCTTTCACCGGTATTGATCTTGGCTGTTTTAAAGCGTTTTTCAGGCAACGTTTGTGCATTCACCGGAATGTTAATAATTTGCTGTGCGGTGAATTCACCTGACGGTGTTGAAGCAATGGCGGTAATGGTAACCTTACTTTGGCCGAGTTTTTTGGCACGCATCGGCACGAATACCATTCGCTCACCGGCTTTACCCTCTGTTGATTTATCAAAGACGACGTCTAACTCGGTTTTTAATAACTCGATTTTATCATCACCACTAATGCTCACGGTCACATTTTTAATGTTGTCATCACTGGTGAATAACGTAATCGGCATTTGTAGGGTTTCGTCTTTGCCTAAGACTCTTGGCAAGGTCGCTAATATATTCAGTGGCTTGCGCACATAGACTTCGGCTTCGGCTTTACCATAAGCACCGTCTTTTGCGGCGACGAGCATGACTCGTACGGCACCTAGATATTGTGGGATGCCGACATGATGTTGCGTTGTCTGTCCGGCTTCTAACATAAACGGACCGATGAATTTCACCACCGGTGGAAAACGACGATCATCACTATCTTTGTCTTTATCATCTAAGCTGCCGTCACCGCCAATGGCGAGTAGCTGTTCAAGCTCGGCGCCATAGGCTCCGACTACCGAATCAAATAGATCCCATGTTTTTACCCCTAGTGCTTCTTTTTTATAAAAGCCTTTGTGTAAATCTGGGGTTCTAAATTGGGTAAGCCCTAATAGACCTTCGTCGACAATCGCGAGGGTGTAAGCAAAACTACGGCCATTGGTTTCACTGACTTCAACCGTGAGTCTTGATTCAGGCTCGATTTCGCTAGGTGTTTCTAATTGCGGCTGTAGATGCGTATCGGGGTCGGTGACGATTAACGGCATGATGCCCATAATACGAATCGGTTCGTCGTTCTTTTTATTGGCATGCGGCTGAATCAAGCTGACCGAGACATACGCGTTTGGCGTCATGGCGCGGGTCACTGGAATTTGCAGTTGTGAACCGACTTCTGATAATTTCACCCAGAAGTAATCAATCACTTGGCTGCCGTTTTCGATAGAAACAAGTGCGCGGCCATTTGATTCTTCTCCATTGTTATTGTTATCGTCACCCACTGCGCTAGCGGGCAAAGAAACAATGGCGGTTTCACCGACTGTATATTTTTCTTTATCTGAGCTTAGGGTAAGCGTATTGGCACCTAGGCCTTTTTTCTTTTGATCACGCCCTGCCCATCCTGGCCAATCCATATAAAATACTTGGCCGGTACAATGCTGACCTTCTTGGTCACAGGCACGCACCATATAACGACCCCAATCTGGGTATTTAACTTCAAATTCCCACTTGCCTTGGCCGTCGGTTAATACGATATCTTCTTGCTTTAACGAATGGCTAGAATGACGGCTAACGTAATTGGCGAGTGAGTCTTCGCTGCTGCTGTCCCACCACCACTTCCAAGATAATTTATACAAGGTCATTTGCAGCTTTTGCTTACCGACTAAGGTTTTACCATCGGTATCGACCACTAATAATTCTACGGGCTGCATTTGATCGGTTAATAACATGCCACGCGCTGCGTCGCCTTTTGGCATTTGCAGTCCGACGTATTGCTGGTAGGGATGAATGTCTAACCCTTGCTTGGCGATGCTGAAATCACCACTCGGTTCATAAACGCGACTGGTTAAGCTGCCGCGTAATTTACCGGGCGGCAGTGAGGCAATGTTGATGGTGGCATCAATTCTGGCTTTGCCTTCACCATCGAGTTCGAAGCTACCAATCTCATCGTTTTGTGAGCGGAATTCTTTTGCCGGATCGTCAAAGTGAAAATCGTTGTAAGTATCGAAGCGTGTTTTTTGCGGCGACATGCTTAGGTTTAATACGGTTTTCAAATTACTGGCTTTTGCCCCATGCAACCATTGTGAGAAAAACTCACCGCTTAATTTAGCTTCGCTGCCGTAGCGTCCTACTTTATGAGCACGTACATCGTCAGCATCCAGCTCCATGTTCATTTTCAAATGGTTGGGTTTTACCATTTCAATTTTTATGTCTTGATCAAACTTCAAGCTGCCCAAGCTGGCAACGACTTTCCAGTTACCGGTTTGGTCTTCTTCTTGTGTTGCGACGGTGAAGGTATATAACCCGCCGACAGGTTTGGCGTTAACTTGCACACTGATACGTTGGTTTCTTGGATTAAACAATTCCAACATGAGTGGGTGGTTATCAGGAATCTGATCTGTTTTATCTTCGATGGCAACGGTAATGAACATGTCATCACCTGGGCGCCATACGCCACGTTCGGTATAGATTTGTGCTTTGATACCGTCTTTTACGACTTTACCGCCGACGTTAAAGTGGCTGGTTGAAATGGCTTGGGCTTTATTAACTTTTAAATAACCTATGTCTTCTTTATCTTCTGAATATTCGTTGCTTGTTTCTGAGCGTGCAACAATTAAGAAAGGTACTGAGGTTAGTTTAAATTCAGCAAAACCTTGGTCGTTGCTATCGCTCTGGGCAATGATTTGGTTTTGGTAGTTATGCACTTCAATGGTGGCATCTTCTAATGGCAGGCCGGTGCTTAACTCGGTCGCGATGACGATGAGTTTGTTGTCTTCACCGTACTTGGCAATTAAGCCAATGTCACTGGCGATGAAATTACGTTGTGCCGTGACGTTGCTGGCATTGATATAATAAGCATCTTTGCATGGGTTTCTATAATCGTTATAGGAACTCTGCTGTTCGCCATAGTAGCCTTCGATGCCATCCCAACCGCTGCTTTCTACTTGATTTAAGGCTTCATGATTACTCAGTAGCTCTTCTTTCACCACGGTTGTATTTCTGTCTGCTTCTGGGCAAGCCAAAATAGAATTAGATCGATTAAGCGATAATTCAAAACGAAATAAGCTGCCTGGATTCGTCGCGACTAAATCACGCACGTCTAGATTAAATCGATTCCATTTATCGGCGACAGGGGATTTAAGCTGTACTGTTTTACGCCAAATATAACGACCGACACGTTTAATTTTATAAGTATCGTCTAATTCATTTTCTTGAAAAAATATCGGCATGTTATTTTCAAAAACCTGAAATACGGTTACTTGAATAGAACTGGCATTAACCGCTTCAAATGGAATATTTAATGTATCGCTAATCGGTAATATATTACCTTTACCAATAAAGCGGACTGCCGGTTTTTGGCTTAAGAAGTTTAATGTTTTTGAAACGGCTTTGCCTAAGTTAAAACCTTGAGCATTTTTAATACTGCCATCAACCGTAATATCTAACGAGCCACTTAACGCACTGCTGGGATACAACGTGACTTTAGCCCCTTCTATACGAGTTTTAAGGGTGCCTTTGGAAACTTGAATTAACCCTTTTAAATCTTGCGTTTTTAATAACGGTTCTGAGAAATTCAATTCAATGGTTTGGTCGCTGCCTTGTATCGCAACGATAGAGGATAAAACGAACTGGCCTTCTGCCGGTACGACATAACTGCGCTGACCCTTTTGACCGACGCCAATGTCTGATCCATCCCAGCTGACGGTTAATGCACTTTCGCTTTTACCGCGTTTAATACCTTCGATGCTGAACGGACGCAGCTTTGTATCTTCCCTTTCCCATTGTATTGCTAGCGCTTGGCTTTTCTCTTCCGCTAGTTGTTGCACGATCATTAAGTTTTTTATTTCTTCTAGAGTCGTTACATCGGCAGTATTTAAGGTGCCTTTCAATGTCATGCTGCCATCTGGATTGGCTTCTAAACCGTTTAGCTTTAATTCAAAGGCTTGCTCGATGACAGTAAAATTGAAAACGAAATCATCACTCTCGGCTTGAGTTAAAGCGACCGCCTCGGCTGATAGTGTCGCGCTATACGCTTGTCCAGAAGGTAAAGGTTCGCTTGGGGTGAAACGATAAAGACGTTTATTGACCAAGCTGCCCTGACCTTCAATAGAAGGCTCTAAGGTCAGTAATTTTTCGCTCTGTTCTATTGAGAGTTCTTTGAAAGGAAGGTCTTGATTGAAATGAACATCAATGGTGCCAAAACGCGATAACTGACCTGACGTATGGTGACGTAAAATGTGTAACCAGGGGTTATTCTCTTCTGCAATCACTGTCGCTGCTTTAGCCGGCTGTGATTTACTGTTTGCAGAGTCATTTTTAGACGATTCGCTACAGCCGGTAATCTGCAATAATAAAGCAGTGGCCAATAGAAATAAGGAGCGTTTTAGCATCGGGCGATTCCTTGCCTACTTTGAAATAAAGGGGTGTGATAATTTTGTCAGAATGTAACAGTTTTTAGGTTTTTAAACCAGTGAGTCCTCTGTATACCGAGGGTTTCTACTGTTGTTGTGCGAAGGTTTCTTTCACCGGGAGACTGGTGGATTCGTGGCTTTCATAAGCCTCGCTAACCTTTTTAATGAGTTGCGGACAATGGTAACGTTTTGGGTCTTGTTTTAGCCTGTTCAATATAATTTTAGGTAAGTACTGCGCCGGTATCAGCTGATGGCCTAAATAATCACTGATGCCATCACAGTTCGTGGTGCTTTTATTGTTAACCAGTGCTTGTATAAAGCGTTGAATGCCCAGTTTACTGCACGCTTTGCGACTGTATCTTTTCTCTTTTTCTAGGGGCTTTTCCATACTCCGATTTTTCAGAACTAATTGCGTTTTGTCTAAACTTGTTACTTGGTATTCACTGTAGTTAGGATATCCCAAGCTTAGAATATTGTTGCGGTAGCTATAATTGCCATTTTCGATGTTGGCTGAAGCATTAACATAGTGCCCTGTTGGATTTATGACTAGGCGCCGATAGCCCTCAAAAGAGCTGCCTTCAACTTCCTGATTCATGTCTTTATCAAGACACCAGCTGCCATAAATACTGCCTTGGGCTATGTAATTATTCTGGCTGGAAAATTTTATGTTCAACAGTAAGCGCTGTATTTCTGGGCTGCCTTGGTGGGCTTTGTATTCTTGTATTAAATTGCTAGATGTCAGCTCATCAAAAAAGTGATATTTCCCTAGGCGATATAATACCGCCCCCATATCGATACTGCCCAGCTGATAGGCGCTGTAACACGAGAATAATGCGGGCTCATATAATTCTTGCGCTAAGAATCTCTTACACTCGCGAACATAATGGGCTTGGCTATTTTTCAATGCTGCGATTGAGGGTGACTGAGGTTCTGGAGGTTGCTCGGGGTCTGGAGAGAGCTGAGGTTCTGGTGACTCCTGAGACTCCTGAGACTCCTTAGACTCTTTAGATAGCTGAGGCTCCTGAGGTTCCTGGGCAAGAGCGGTCCATGATAAGAGGCTAAGAACAATTAGACGATGAAAGGGGCTCATGCATAACATCCATATTATGATTTAGTATTCTAATACTGCTTCTGACTAGTCATAGTTTAGCTGGTGAGTGGAGATGAACAAGCTGAGCGCTCCTGGAACAGGAATTAATTCTTTATTCCTAGACTCGCGCGCTTTTGGGCTTTAAAATTCGGTCTTTAAATCACACCTTCTCTTTATTCTGAGCCCCCAATATGAAAATAATAATAACGCTACTCTTTGCTGTGCTGTCCTATTCCACCTTTGCCGATGAAATTTATCAAGAGAGCGCTGTCGAACTATGCCAGCAGCTTAAACAGAAGACCTACAGTACTAAGTGTTTGAAACTGGTTAAAACTCAGACCTTTAATGAGACGGCGCTAACCTACTGCGCCAACGTTGGTAGCTGGAATAAGATCAAGTCGTGCTTAGAGCTGGTGCAAAATACCCAGTATGAAGAGCAGCCTTTGTCGATGTGCCATGGCGCTAAGTATTATAATAACGACCTTAAGGCTTGCCTGAAGGATATCGCCAATAAGAGCTATGTTTCAAAAATTGAGTTGAGCCTTTGCCAACAAGAGAAGACCTTTAAGAAACAAATGAAGTGCTTGAAAACCGCGAGCTCGAAGCCTTATGAAGAAGTTGTTGCCGCTAAGGTTAATGACGATGCGTTAGTACTTACAAACTTAAAAGCTGAAATAAAGAAGGCATATAACCTGTTGCGCGATAACAAGACCGCCGATGCGACGATCTTGCTACACGATTTGATTAAGACGCTAGAAGACTAGCGTCTTACCTGATTCATAACATGGTCTTGGCTGCTTGGTAATAAAGCGGATCGGCATCGATCTGCTGGTATAACCATTGGCAGCTGTAGACCATTTTAATGATGTGTACTTCGTTGGTTCTCAGGGCCTTGTCTGCAAGGTCTTGCCAGTTTATTTCTTGTTTCTTACCTTCCTTTTGACCGACCTTCTGATCTATCTTCTGATCTGTCTCATGCGCATTTTCTAGCGTGCTGATTTTTTCAAGACTGCCTTTTTCTATTGCCAGTGCGGTTAACCATATCCAGTAACGCTGCCATAAACCGGCGAATACCGTTTGTGACTGTTTATCGGTGGCAAAGCGCAGGGTTAAATCCACCAGCCCTTGGCTCGCTGTTACGCCATGCAGCGTGGTCAACGACGGTTGAGTTAAATACAGCTGGATAGCAGCTTTACAGATGCGGGCCATGCTGTTTTTTAAGTTATCTGCGCTGATCGTATCGTTGCTACTTAGAGCCTGAGTATGAACAAAGCTGTACGAACATAATTGCTCGCATACGTGAATAGAACCACCATACGATAAGTTGGGCTCCCCCTCTTTTAGCTGCTGTGTTTGATAGACATCGTGATAGCGAATGGCCATGTACGCGAGTGCATCGGCTAATAGACCTTTATCCCCTTGGATGGCGGCAAAACTTAGGCGAATTAACGGGTGAAATAATCCCATGGGTAAGCCATCTCGCATTTTTTCTAGGGCGTTGGTTAGCACCGTTGTCATTACATCGGTATCTGTATCAATAAGACTCTCTTCAGAAAGTGGCTCGGAAAATTGCTGATAAAAGACGCGTCGAAATTCTGTTAGCTTTTGGCTTTGGCCTAAATATAGATGCCAGTTTTGCGACGTCAGTTCATGCTGATCGACTAGACCTAGCGTTTCATCAATCAGCGCTCTGTTTCTGGGCCACTGCCGTTTGAAGTGGCTGATTTGTTGGTCGCTGGCACCGAGTTCGTGCATCGAGATTATGGTCATTGGGTAATGATTGGCCATGCCTCCGCGGCTAATGCCCCCGAGGTTGGGATGATAATTTCCGTCTAGCTGCAGCTCTTTGTTTAACAGCTCACTCATATCCGAATTAGCGCTGAAGTGATTGTCTGCTGCTATTGTATTGATGGCTGTGTTTGCTGTAATTGTTGATGACATTGACTGTCTGCTCCTGTTCTATTTCGGCTATGCGTTAACTGAAGGGGCTTTTGAAAAGGTACTTTCAAAACCAATGGGCACTATTCCGTGCGGATTTCTAAGTGGACTTACCGAGTGATAACCCGCTCGATACACATCCAAATCCACAGTGCTGGCGATACCGGGTTGATCATATAAATCCTTCAAGTAGGCGGAAAGATGTGGGTAGTCGCGTAGCGCGCGTAAGTTACATTTAAAGGCGCTGAAATACCCGACATCAAAACGCACCAGTGTCGGTAATAAACGCCAGTCGGCTTCGGTAATGTTATCGCCGAGTAAATAGCGACGACTGCTTAAACGCGCTTCGAGTTCATCTAAGGTCGAGAAGACTTTTACTACCGATTCTTCATACGCTTCTTGGGTTCTAGCAAAGCCGGTTTTGTAAACGCCATTATTGATGTTGTTGAATATGACATCGTTCAGTGCGTCGATTTCTGCCGCCAGCTCAGCGGGGTAAAAATCTTGTTCATCGGCGGTTATGTGATTAAACGCGCTATTAAACATTCTAATAATTTCAGCCGATTCGTTGCTGACGATTTTCTTCTGCTGCTTGTCCCACAATACCGGTACGGTGACACGCCCGGTAAAGTGCGGGTCGGCGCTGCTATACAATTCATGGATCGCATTGAGCTGATAAAGATCGTCGCTAAAACGGGCATCGTCTGTTTTAAAAACCCAACCTTGATCGGTGCGCAACGGTGCGACTAACGACAAGCCGATGATCGGCGCTAGGTTTTTAACCTGACGGTAAATCAGCGTACGGTGCGCCCATGGGCAATTCAGTGCGGCAAAAAGATGATAGCGATTCGGCTCTGCTTTGAAGCCAGCTTCACCGGAAATACCTGCACTGCCGTCTGGGGTGATCCAGTTTCTGAATACCGCGGTGCCGCGCAGGAATCGTCCGTTGGCTTCTTTGTATTGCTGTTGTTCAAAGGCTAATAATTGCTGATTATCCAACCATTTTCCATCGACTAATTTACCCATCGACGGCCTCCTTAGTCTTTTGATTAGCAGCTGATAGTTGTTCACGACCGTGGGCCGAGTGGAAGTCAATATAAGGACCCATAGGCACGATGCGTGTTGGGTTTATGGTTTCGTGGCTACCGTAATAATGTGTCTTGATATAATCCATGGCGACGGTTTCTTCGATACCAGGGACTTGATATAGATCACGCAAATAGCCCCAAATGTTCGGGTAATCGACGATGCGACGTAAATTACATTTAAAGTGACCAACATACACCGCATCAAAACGTACCAGCGTGGTGAATAAACGCCAGTCGGCTTCGGTGATGGTATTACCGGTTAAATAACGGCGATTTTCTAAGCGCACTTCTATCGTATCGAGGGCACTGAATACGTCGACAACGGCTTCGTCATACGCTTCTTGGGTAGTGGCAAAACCGGCTCGATAAACGCCGTTATTAATTGTTGGGTAGATGAATTCATTGAGTTCATCAATTTCTGCTAATAATTCTGGCGGTGAGAAATCACCAGCAATCGCGCCAACTTCATCAAAAGCTGAGTTGAACATGCGAATGATTTCTGGGGATTCATTGCTGACGATGGTATTGGTTTTTTTGTCCCATAAAATCGGCACCGTCACGCGTCCCGTGTAATCGGCTTGGCCGGCGGTATAGATTTCATGAACGTTAACCGCGTTTAAAATGGGGTCGGCGATAACGCCATCGCCTGGGGCAAATGTCCAGCCTTCGTCGCCCATAAAGGCGTTCACTACCGATAGGGAGATCATGTCTTCTAGGCCTTTGAGTTTGCGATAAATAATGGTGCGGTGGGCCCAAGGACACGCCAAAGACACATACAGGTGATAACGATTAGGTTCGGCCTTAAAGCCGCTGATCCCTGTCGGGCCTGCGCTGCCATCTTTGGTGACCCAATTGCGGAAGCTCGGGGCTTTACGCTCGAAACGGCCGCCGGTCGACTTAGTGTCGTACCATTCGTTCTGCCACTTGCCTTCAACTAATAATCCCATGATGTGCTCCTGATAAATTCTTAAATAGATAACTTGTAGTCATACTATTAGTGAATCAAAAAAGGATAAACAAAGGATATCAGAAATGATTATTCTCTTTTTGAGAACAATCTAGCAAACCCTACTGATCCCAGTAAGGGTTGTCACCAAAGCGCTCAACTAAGAACTCGATTAAGCTGCGGACTTTAAGCGGCAGGTGTCGGTTGGCGGGATAGACGGCATACGCATACATGGTATCTAGCTTATGGTCTGCCAGTATTGGTACCAGTGTTTGCGCGGCTAATGACTGCCATACAATGAAAGTTGGCAGGTAGGTGATGCCGTGATTGGATTCGGCTAATGATTTAAGGAAGTCACCATTATTGGCAACGATATGCGCATCAAGGTGCACAATGTGTTCTTTGCCCTCGGCGTTTAAAAACTTCAGGCTGCCTTGATCTGGGCTGCCATACTTGATGACTTTGTGGTGTTTTAAATCACTGGGAGTTTTTGGCTGGCCATGTATTTTTAAATAGTCGGGGCTGGCACATAATACGTGTTTTATCGGCGCTATTTTTCGGGCCTGCATGGTAGAGCTATCGAGCTGGCCAATACGAAATGCTAAATCAACGCCCTGCTCGACGATGTCGACTTTTTGATCGGAAAAATTTATGTTTAATTTTAAATCGCTATGCTGCTGTAAAAAAATATCCAACGCGGGCGCCAAATGCGTTAAGCCAAAAGATAACGGCACGGCAATATTTAGGGTGCCTTCTAAGGCCATTTTGCTGCTTGAGGTTTGATTGTTTAATTCATCGACTTCATCAATAATTAATTTGCTGCGCTGATAATAACGCTGGCCCGCTTCTGTAATGCTGGATTTGCGGGTGGTGCGGTTTATTAGCTTAATACCCAGCTTTTGCTCTAAGGATGATAAGCGCTTACTGACTGCGGATTTGGCAATATTCATTTGTTCTGCGGCTTTGGTGATACTGCCGGTTTCTACTACACGCAGAAAAATGTGCATGTCTTCTAGTTGTCCCATATCACCTCTTACTTTGTTTAATTTTTTAAAAAAATATTTGTAGGTTTTAAAAATATTCGTAGGTTTTAATAACGATCCATGATTGGGTATTTATTCCACAAAACGGCGTGAATACGTCGCTTCGCTATCCCTGTAGCCTTAGTTCGGCTCCCTGCCTCGCATATTTGCTCCACAAACACCCAACAATGGATCTTACTCTTTCTTAATTTTCTCTATCTGAATAGTCGAATAATTTTATTAATTAATTCCGCCAAAACATTTTACGAAAATTTCTAAGTTGGGTATTGATGACAATAATTCTTTTTTTGCTTTGTTATCTTCACTTAAAATTTGTTGTAGCTGTGCAATGGTCATTGGCAATTCAATCGTAGCACTTCCCTTTTCGGCTAATTCCAGCGGGCTATCGCCTAGGCCATAGCTTAAACCTTTGGCAGTGGCTTTTACCCAGCCGTTAAAATCGTCGGTTTTAAAAATCACTTTAATACTGAGCAACTCTGATTCAAACAGCTCTGCTTTACTCCCCTCTGATCGAAACAGCTCTGGCTGATACAAGGCTTTCATGGCGAGTAAGTCCCAATGATCTTGATGACTGTAGTCGCTTTCTGCCACCAGCATTCCATTCCCCCATCGGATCATGGCTAGCACGATGGCTTCTGCTTCGAGGCCTCTGGGGCTGAGTTGGTAAGGAGAGCGTTTATCACCGCTGTTTTGGCGTGCAATGAGACCAGCAGCTTCCAGTTCTTTCAGGCGATTGGTGAGCAGGTTGGTGCCCATACCGATGAGTACGTTATTGAGATCTTTAAAGCGGCACGGCTGGATCAGCAGTTCGCGAATGATCAGTAGGGTCCAGCGCTCTCCTAGTATGTCGTTCGACAGGGCTAGGGCGCAATTTTGGCGGTAACTTCGTTTCATACGTTACTTTAACAGAATTGCTTCAGCATCATCAGGATATTGACTATAGTTTTTTAAAGTGTATATTTTACTATATGTTTTTAAAGTAAAACTATGTTCTTTCATAATCTAGGTATCACTATGACTCATAATCAAGCCCTTAATCAGACCCTTTCTACTCAACCCCTTCTCTCACACTCGCTACTTTCTAAAGCACTGCTCACCAACTCTTTATTAGCCAATGCCGTTTTCTCTGGCACCAGCGCGGTGGTTATCGCCTTTGCTCATGAGAGCTTGGGTCATGAAATTCCTCTACCTTCGGTTTATTGGTTACTCATCGCGGCGGGCTTGGGGATGTTTGCAGGGCAGCTTTTATTGATGGCGGTTACTCTGATGAAACCGTCGCCTTGGCAGGACTTGGTCGTTAAGCTCAGCCCTTCTGTGGTGATCGCGGATGTCATTTGGGTATTGGGGAGTTTAACTTTGGCTGTGGTTTTTGCTGATCAGATAAGTGGCTTAGGATTTGGGATTATTGCGGGAGTTAATGTGTTTGTTGGTAGTTTGGCCTTCTTTCAGTACAAGGGGCTTCAGTATCGAGGGCTGCAAAACAGCCCTCGTTAACATGCTTGAATTAATCGCAAGGCGCCTTAATTCCTGCATCACCATCATTGGTATTGATGCTGCTGAAGTCGGTGCTTTCTGCAAGGTCGTATAAACAACTGGCTGAGCTGAAATCTAGGAAAGGTCCTGCCATTCCAGAGCCTGAGGTATAGCCCCATGAGTTAACTGAGATGACTGAGTTGATCGGGCCATTACCCGTGGTGACAGGTTGTAGCCAAGGGCCGCCGGAACTTCCGCCGGATAGATTACATTGGCTAAGCCACCAGTTTTGGGTGTCGTTGGTTTTATAGTCCACAGTGGTCATGTCTTCTGCGCAATACATGAAGTTGGGATCATAGCTGTAGCTGTAACCTAGGGCGTGGGTATAGTCGATGCTGGTTGGGCCGGGTTCGCCATCGTTGGCCGAAGGGGGCGCAAAGCTTAGGGGCATTCCACCGGCGGCGGCTTGCAGTGTATTCACACCGTCTAGTAAGCCAATACCACTATAAGCATCGCTCACATTACCGTCATCATCGCCATCGCTATCATCTACTACGTAGTAGGCATAATCCCAAGGGATGTTATTAGGGAAGGTGCGGCTACTCCAGTCGGTATCGACTACGGCGAAACGGGGTGTCCAGCAGCCCAGTGGATCGTTGTCACAATTGGTATCAGTGCGAGTGCCTGTGGTATTCGCCTGGTTTGGAATAAACAGTACGTTACGCGCAAAGGCTTTATTTACATCGTCATAGGCGCAATGCGCGGCGGTGATGATGATGGCTCGGCCGTTATCGACGGCGCCTGTGGTTTCTGTCGCTGCGATATCGGAATCATTCACCACGGTGCCACTGCATACGTAGCCACTCCAAGGGCCTTTGCGCTTACTGTTGCCGGGCATTTCGAAAAATATTCTACCGGCCGCCGTTTGTACCGCACCGCCTTCTGTCCATTGTGCATTTTGGATAATGCCTTCGCTAGGGGGCTCGACGGGTGGCTCAGTGGGAGGTTCGACAGGGGGTGTTCCGGTATTCACATCGAAGCTGAAGGCTACTGATGTTGTGCGGTGGCCGCCTCTTTTCGCTCTGTCTTTCGCTTCTATCCACCATGCCCAACCGGTGCTATCGGGGCTATTGGTGAAACCTTGTAGGCTTATTCCCCAAGTATCGCCAGAGGTATTGCTCGCGCGGAAACTTTCCGTATTACCTGCGGGGTATTGGATAACAAAGCTGACGGTGCGCACGCCAGTATCCGATTCAAATTCGCTATCGCTGACATTTGCACTGAAGATACTGCTATCACCAATGGTCGCACCATCGGCAGGAAATCTGTTGCTGATATCTGGGGCTGAGGTATCGGCAGCAGTTTCTTGTCCTTGCACCGCTTGTCCCTTCACCGCTTGATCGTAGGCCGCAAAACCGTGCTGACGGCTGCCCATATAGGCTTTGCCCTTTTTATCGAGAAAGAAGTCGCGGGGCTGGGCTGTATTCATTCGCTCTGGAGTCCAGTGCTCAATCACTTTCGCTTTGTGCACTGCCCCACCCGCTTGGGCTGGCAATGAAATAACTAATAACACGATAAATAATAAGAAAAATTCAACGATCAGGTTACGGCGATGGGTCAGCATGACATTCTCCGATAATATAAAAGGCCTACAGCAGCTGCTTTACTATTATAGATTTATTCATACGTCATGGAGATGGTTATTCGCGATTTGGTTAGACCAAAAAGGCGCTATTAAGCGCCTTTTATAGGGTGTTATTCTATGAACGATAGAGCGGCAATGTTGGCCTATTATTTGAGTTCGCTTAAAGACGAAACCAGTTCTTCTCCTAGCGTTTGGTTATTCGTTGAACCTGCCATCGCTTGCTCGGTCTCGGATAAGATGTCGCCTATATTATGCAATATCTGATTAGCGTCATTTATCTGAGAGTTAACATAGTCGATCACTGTATTGGCAGCACTGGCGCTTTGCTGCGAGGAGCTGTGCACATTTTCTAAGCTGCCGGATATTTCATTCGAAATATTTTTACTTTCAGCGATGCTATTCACGACGGTTTGCTGCTGTTTCATGATGCTATTGGAGATGTCGATAATCTTATTCATCTCTTGTTGAATTTCTTCGGCTGAACTATTTGCCGTGCCTGCCAGGGTTCGTACCTCGTCGGCAACAACCGCGAAACCTCGGCCATTTTCCCCCGCTCGCGCGGCTTCGATGGCGGCGTTTAATGCCAGTAGATTGGTTTGGTCGGCGATGCCTTTAATATTGTCGACCAACTGGGTTACGGCTTGGTTGTTGGTATTAAAGCCTTCTAACAAGGTGGTAAATTCGGCAATATGCTGCTCAGCCTGATCGATATTGGTGCTGAGCATTGCTAGATGTTTAAGACTGACTTCGCTGAAATTAACGCTTTGCTCCGCAAGGTTAACCGACTCTTTAGAAATCTCGCCCATGCTCTGCGCCGAGGTAACGAAACTTTCAGTGAGGGTGAAGTTATTTTGAACCTTGGTTAAGCGCTGCGAGGCCAATTGAGTCACTTCTGCCGCGGTTGAAGAAATCGTTCGAGCTTTGTCTACCAGATTATTCGACATGAGCTGATCATAACATTGCGCCTTGCGGTGCAGATCGGCTAGTTCGTATTTGTCGATACTGATGTCGTTTGGATTTTTCTGTTTATTATTAAAAAAGCCCATAGGTCTATTCCACGCCTAGTGATAATTACCTTAAGTGTAGACACGGCTATAACTTCTTCTCGCTTTATTTATGTTTTTTAACTATTTATTTCACTTTTCATTTCACTATTTCTAAAATTTTTCTTTAATAGATAGTCAAATGCAAAAGGCCCCATGGGTAAAATTGAAGCGATAACACCTGCGGGCATGGCCCAAAGTGGCATTTTCACCTTATTGGCGGTACCCATTAATATGACGATGTAGCCAATGAATAAGAATCCATGGGCCATGCCTACGTACCTCACGCCTTCTGGGATGCCCATCATATATTTCAGTGGCATGGCGACGGCGAGTAATAATAAGAAGGAAGTGCCTTCTAAATAGCCAATGGTGGTGAGGGTTTTTAGTGATGAGGTTTGTTCTGGAGTATGCGGCACAGAGTTTTTCCTAAGTCTTACTTCTATGCCGCCATAATACGCGTTTTATTTAATGGCGCCCAGCTTAATACTGGCCGCCTTGATCGAGCCATTCTGAAATCATTCTGCGTTCACTCGTATTGAGTAAGCCACGATGCTGGTCACGAATGACTTGGGCCGCAGTATCCTCTAATGGACGGAAGAAACTGTGATCATCATCGGCATCATCATCGAATACGTCAAAGAAGTTACCGCTTTGCACTGCGCCAAGCTGGCTCATTAGGTTTTGTGAATAACAGGTGAAGCAGTCGTTAGTCGGCTCAGCTGCAAAAGGCAATTCGACATGGCGGCGGCAGTTGCTGCTGCTCACGGCTTCAAAGCGATTCAGGATGTGCATGTAAGTTGCTTCACGTGCGAAGATGCGATCATACGATGCCAATCTGTTTTCACTATTAAGGTCTGAGTTCAAATTTAAGCGAGTAAAGCCACTGTCGCTATGACAATCGACACACGATTTATCAATGCTGCCACGGCCTGTTTTTTCCCATAGTGGCTGAATGTGAGTTGCATAACTAATCGCAACGATACAGCCTTCACTCCAGTTTTCTTGGCAGCTTATGCTCATAGGTTTTGCCGTAGTCACCCCGGAATAATCTACTGAAATACTTGGGCTAACTTCAATACTCGCTGATATTGCCGTCCAATAGTCTTGATATTCAAGGCCTGCTTTTACTTCAGTGCTGTCGATATTCTGCTTGGCTAGATAATCACTCAGTGCTTGAGCCATGGTATCACCGGCCATAGTTGCTTTAATCAGAGGGTTCGCATTCGGCCAAGGTGTATTGGCCGCTACTGCGCCGTGATTGATGCGCTTACTAGGGTCTGAAGACTGTTCAGCACTGACATGAAAACCAACGAATTGCTGAGTCTCACCTTCGGCAACTGACAGCGGCGCTTCGTGACGCTGCAGGTTTTGATAACTGTAATCACTGCCCGCCATTTCGTTTAAGGCTTTGCTGTGTTTATTAACGACTTCAAATTTATAGGCGGTATTGGCAGGTACTTGAAATAGAGCCGAACCATCGGGCTGTATTGCAACATAACCCTGTATCGCAAAGTGGTTATCCGTTTGCTGAACCAACAGACGGATGAATCGTTCACTGCGGTCGCTCATGGGCGATACGGAAGGATCGGATAACTGATCAAAATCACCAGGATAGATGGTTTGGATATGGACTAAAGTTTTTGCAACTTCAGGTACTGGTTTAACCACTTCAACAACTAAATGTGCGCTGGCGGAATTAACGGTTATCGCACTACTATCAGTGTCTACATCTTGATTGTGAACAACGACTTTCAAACTGAAGTCTACGATATTATCGGCATCTAATACGATGATCGCTTGACTGCTATTGGCATCTAATAAGTTCCAGTTACCGTTTGAGTTAAGTATTGCGTCTTTTACGATGGCACCCAGAGGCAGTTCTTTTAAAACTATTTTGGTGAAACTTTCGCTGCCATCAGTATCGGCCAGGGCCGCATCTATGGCGATGGTTACCGAGTTGGTGTTCACGTCTTTTTGATCGATTTTTTGGATATTGTTATAAACAATACTGCCACCACTTACGAAGCTGACAGTGCCTGAGTGAGTGCCACTTTTATTTATACTGCTAACAATTGCAGGATTCAGGACCAGTGTATTATTTCCAGCACCGCCTGTTATCGAAGTCTCTTTTGCCACACCCCAGCCATCAATTCGAATGATGTCATTGCCTTCACCAGCGGAAACTGAGCCTGCATTATTTAATGCACCGGCAATGGTAATGTAATCATTTCCGGCAGTTCCTTGCACGAGTTCGTTGCTTAGAATGGTTCCGGCGTTTATTAGGTTTTGTGTAGCATTGGGTTGTGAAGAATCAGATGCATCTAATAATGAAATCGCAACCGTCGGCTTATCCGCTAGCGCGTTGATTTCTACGTTGATTTCACCTGGGTAGGTTTTACTTGTTTCTGTACCATCAATCGTCGCGGTAAAAGTAATCGCTGTTGTTAGTACAACATCATCACCGCTATGTTCCGTTGGGGTAAACGCTAGCTCGGGTAAATCGGCTAATGCAACGATCCACTCCCCTTCCTCACCTGCGGTACCTTTATTGAAACCGGCACCCGCTGGTACGTTACCAAGAGTTAGTGCACTTATTGCGGCTTCGCTAATGGTTGAGTCTGTATTGACTGTTGGGGACGTGATTGCTAAAGAAACAATGACATCTTCTTGAGTAACGAAATCACCATTAATACCTTCACCTAATTCAACTGGCTCTGGATCTACTGGACATTCTGGTAAAGCCGTTGCTGAATCTGAATCACAGGTTGGCTCTGGGATTACTGGGCAATCTGGCAATGCAGTTAGTGGATCGTTATCGCAAGTAGGTTCTGGAACTACTGGGCAATCTGGCAACGCAGTTAGTGGATCGTTATCACACGTCGGTTCTGGGATTACTGGGCAATCTGGCAACGCAGTTAGCGGATCATTGTCGCAAGTCGGTTCTGGAATTACTGGGCAATCTGGAAGCGCAGTTGCTGGATCATTATCACACGTAGGTTCTGGAACTACTGGGCAATCTGGTAATGCCGTTGCTGGATCATTATCACACGTAGGTTCTGGAACTACTGGACAATCTGGTAGTGCCGTAGCTGGATCGTTATCACACGTTGGCTCAGGGATTACTGGGCAATCTGGTAATGCCGTAGCTGGATCGTTATCACACGTTGGCTCAGGGATTACTGGGCAATCTGGTAATGCCGTAGCTGGATCGTTATCACACGTTGGCTCTGGGATTACTGGGCAATCTGGCAATGCGGTTAGCGGATCGTTATCACACGTAGGTTCTGGGATTACTGGGCAATCTGGCAACGCAGTTAGTGGATCGTTATCGCACGCTGGCTCTGGGATTACTGGGCAATCTGGCAATGCGGTTAGCGGATCGTTATCACACGTCGGTTCTGGGATTACTGGGCAATCTGGTAGTGCGGTTAGCGGATCGTTATCACACGTTGGTTCTGGAATAACTGGGCAATCAGGTAATGCCGTTAACGGATCATTATCACAAGTCGGTTCTGGAATAACTGGGCAATTTGGCAGTGCCGTAGCCGGATCGTTATCACAAGTTGGCTCTGGAATAACTGGGCAATCTGGTAGTGCAGTTAGCGGATCGTTATCACAAGTTGGCTCTGGAATAACTGGGCAATCTGGTAATGCTGTTAACGGATCGTTATCACAAGTTGGTTCTGGGATTACTGGGCAATCTGGCAACGCGGTTAGTGGATCATTATCGCAAGTCGGTTCTGGAACTACTGGGCAATCTGGCAACGCTGTTAGCGGATCATTGTCACACGTTGGCTCAGGGATTACTGGGCAATCTGGTAATGCAGTTAACGGATCGTTATCACAAGTTGGTTCTGGGATTACTGGGCAATCTGGAAGCGCAGTTGCTGGATCATTATCACAAGTAGGTTCTGGAACTACTGGGCAATCTGGAAGCGCAGTTGCTGGATCATTATCACAAGTAGGTTCTGGAACTACTGGGCAATCTGGTAATGCTGTTGCTGGATCGTTATCGCAAGTTGGTTCTGGAACTACTGGGCAATCTGGCAACGCAGTTAGTGGATCGTTATCGCAAGTAGGTTCTGGAATAACTGGACAATCTGGTAGTGCCGTTTCTGGATCGTTATCGCACGTTGGTTCTGGGATTACTGGGCAATCTGGTAGCGCTGTTAGTGGATCGTTATCACAAGTTGGATCTGTTGGATCTGTTGGATCTGTTGGATCTGTTGGATCTGTTGGATCTGTTGGATCTGTTGGATCTGTTGGTTCTGTTGGTTCTGTTGGATCTGTTGGATCTGTTGGATCGATTACAATTGGTGGGATGTCATCAAATTTAATATCTTCCCCTAGATTCGGATACGCTAAAGCAATTTCGGTATAAATTTTATTTTTCTGCGCTTGTAGAATAGGTAAGCGGGTATTGTTATTTCGATCGAAAACCCACAAGCCATACCTTGGATCTATATTTTCTAATGAATCTTCAACTTTACAACCTCGTGCAAGACCATTATCACTTTTAATACATTGCGACCAACTGACTAGCATACGACTTGTGCCATCGCGATAAGGCCAATAAGCGCTGTACCAACCATTAACCGCAACATCGTTTATTCCAGTTACTAATGTATCGGATGAAACTGGCGTCGCGACTAGGTATTCAAAAATTGCTTGATTAGCGAGGTCAGTAACTTTTTCATTCTGTTCTGACTCGGTGATTGGAGTGTCTGCTGTTTTAGGTAATGCTTCAGGGCCTTGCAACTGAACTATGGCGCCACCTTGCATTGGGTGAGCAGCATTCTTTGCAATGGCTAGAACACGACCATCCGATCCTTGCATAATGTCGCTATAAGTTAATTGATCGGCACTGGCAGCAGCGGCCGTAATATTGGTCTTTTCTAATGGCACTGTATTAATGCCTTTGCCGGGAACATTGACTAAAGAGATTTGAATACTCAGATTGCTGTCTAATGGCTTGGTGATTTCAATAATATTACTGCCATCACGTTCCATTGCGAACAAGCGCATTTCGCCGTCGATTCTATCGGAGCTGAATAAAATTAAGCTAATACTATAAATAGCGTGCGTATCGTTACCCAGATTGGCAATATTGTCATCATTGATAATGCGTTCTAGCTTTTGCGATTTGAAATGGTACTGATATAAATTCCAGCTGCTATCCGCTTGTAGATTGTGTGCGCTGAATAATAAGGTTTCACCATCGTGAGAGACGGTTAGGTTTTTGACATCATATTGCTCGCCCGCGAAGTCATCGCTGAAGCGTTTAAGAATTTCGATTTCTGATGCACTAGAAGTAATGGCATTTCGTACCATCAATTTTTTAGCGGTTACATTCTCTTTATTATCACCAACGACTAGATCGCCAACAACGTATGCAAAGGGAGTACCTTCAGCAATCGCTTCTTCTTGTTGCTGGTCTTCGTTAATCGCCAGTTCATCGCCGCCGCACGCCGTTAAGAGTATTGCAAAGAAAAGCAAACCCATACGTTGAAGTAATAATTGATAATGATTCAAGGCGGCACCTAAGGATAAATTTAATACCTTAGTATTATGTTACTAAATATGAAAAATAGATCTCAGCAAAGTTACAATTTGTGATTTGTGTCATACATAAAACTGACCAACGGTTAATTTGCCGTCAATCCCACGTCACAGTGGAAATTAACGACATCTTTTGGCCAATTTTTAACACATTATTAAGAGGGTAAGAAACTGAAGGTATACTGTACTGCGGTTGGAATATGATCAGCTTCACCAAAATTAATACCACCAATCTTGTTCAACATTTTTGTTTCTAAGCTGACGGCATTTAATTCACTACTCACCAATTTCAGATTACTAATTTCACCATTTGGCAAGATCACAAATTCAAAAATAAATCGTCCATTAAGCTCCGGGCTTTTTCTTAGCTCTTTGGTATAAAGAGCATAAACCGATCCTTTATAGCGCTCTAGCGTACGGCGAATACTTTGCATATCACGTCGACTTTCTAACGTAGGATCAAAGTTATACTGTTCTTCCGTTGGCAGTTCGATAGCGACAATAGGACTTTCAACTTCCCCTGAATGATGCTCCAAGACTTGCTGCCCTTGGGTATTCATCGTGATATCAGAAGCCTTTAAACCCGTACTGGTGCTGTTTGCATTCTTTTGCCCCAGCAGTGAGCGACTGCTTTTTTGTACTTTGCCTTTATCAGCAACAAAGACATTTTTCTTTTTCAACTTGGGCATATCAGCTGCACTGCTTAACGCACTTAGTTGCTTGGATAGTGCGGCAAGACTGGCCTTTTTCGAACTGGCTGTTTTCGGCTTAGGCTTAGTGTCTTTTTTTGCTTTCACTTTTTTAACTTTAGGCTTTGCTACCGGTGGTATTTCTACCGCGGGCTCATCAGGCACACGAATAACTTCAGGTGGATCAAGCGCAAGCTGAGTAACCACTTTCTTCATAACTTCTGGCGGCGCAGTGAAGTCGGGTAATAACGGCATAACGACTAAAAACAGCATCAGCGGTACGATAATGAACTTGGCTAGTTTTTTAAAATACTCAAACTGCTCTTCGTTTTCATGCCATGGCAAAACAACATCGAGCGTCAGATGATTCATCGCTGCACTGGTAGTCATCGCTGCACCTCGACCACACCTGAAACAACCTGATTAACAGCCAGTGCGATGTCTCGATAATTTTCTTGTGAGCAGCTCGCCATAACACTTCGCAGGATTTCATAAGGAACATTTTGATCCCCTAATATTGTCACCGAACGACCATTTGTCTTTTCGAATTCAGTCAGTTCAGGATTCTCTGCAATACGCTGCTTTAGAACATCTACAATTTCTGCAACTGTTTTGCCATCAGCTTCTTGCACTTTTTCTAAGCTCACGACTTCCACATCATCAATACTTATAAACTCTGTGCCTACGGTAATTAATAGCTCATTAGAAAAAGAACTGTTTGCCGACGAGTCTGGCAAGGTAATGAATTTTGCACTTTCTATTTCCTGACTATCGCCACTGTTCATTAACAGGAAGAATACCAGAATGGTGAAAATATCCATTAAGGATACTAGGTGCAGCCCTGCTGTTTTTTTAGCAGAAGGACGTTTATATAAGCCGGTACTGTGGAATGCCATAGTTTACCCTACTTCTTCTTACCGTCTTTGTTGATATCACCCAGTGAGATCTGTGGAAACAACTCCACCTCTGCTAGGTCAGCAACAACAACGGTCTGATACGATTTGACAGTATCCATGGTATTTAACAAGGTTTGATATTCAAGATCTTTGGTTAATAAAATCAAAGCATCTTTTTTATTCGTGACTTGTTTTTTAATTTCGCGCATGACCAGCGATAATGTTTGAAAATCTTGCTTACCATCTTCTAATAATGGAATGCCTTTTACTAACGAACCAGAGGGGAAATAAACCTCTATGCCTGTTTTTCGCACCATCACTTCTAGTTGAGATTGATCCAGCGACGAGGCGCTATTACCACCACCCAGCTCTGGCAAATTAATCTCCATCACTGTGATTTTTGTGAAGGTCATACTCATCAATAAGACGGGCACTAAAACAATCATCAAATTCATGAAGCTAGTGACGTCGATATCAGCGTTATCGGTATCTTGGCGCTTTATTTTAAATCCCATAATCAGAATCCTCTATACAACATTTACTAATCGCACTGTCTATTTCAGAGCCGCTAAATGTTCTTTTGGAATTCCGGCTTGAATCGCACGATTCAAGGTCATCACATTTAAGAATTTAACCCCGGCCATTTCTATGCCGCCAATAATTTTATTGGTTTTATTAGTTAATAAAGCATGAAAAACTAATAATGGGATGGCTGCAATCAAACCAAATGCAGTGGTGTTCATCGCAACAGAAATAGACAGTGATAACAGTTTTGCTTTTTCGGAAGGATCAGCATTGGCTACGGCAGTAAAAGCCGCGATCAAACCAATAATGGTACCTAGCAAACCTAATAGCGTTGCTACGTTAGCCAATACAGCCAGATAACCGGTACGCTCTTCTAAGCGCGGAACGGCTTCCATCATGCCTTCACTCATTGCTTGTTCAACATCCGCGCGCTGCATGGTTACTTTCATCATGTCTAAACCACAACCAATCATGCGTGATACTGGAGCGATATTATCACGGGTAAATAATGTCATTTTCTCATGGTCATCGGTACGTAATAAGGGCAAGAAATCATCAAATGCTTTCAGGTTTTGCGTATGTTCTTTCGCAAGAAAACGCCAGCGCTCTATCGTAATCGCGATACCAATGGCAAATACCAGTGCGATTGGATAAAGGAAAAAACCACCTTCTTGAAAGAACTTAATAATTGCTGCAAATATTTCCATAACTAAACCTTTTATCTTGTCTTTTACGTTGTCTTTTACGTGATGCTGTCGATTACTGTTTGTCGATTACTGTTTGTCGATTATTGTTTGACGTGCTCTAAATCCATTTCATTGTAAATACGCATTGAGCGCAGCATGACATCACGATCGACGGTATCGATGCTTTTTTCATACTTGTCTTCTTCTTTACGATACAACTTGTCATTGCCATCAGGACCTTGCCAAGGCACAAAATAACTGACCGCGGGTTGTTCTTTATCACCGACAAAATTACTTTGTAGCTTAATAGGTTCTTCAGCAAAGCATTGGCTACCAAAGCCCCAGGCAATAGCACTGATCAAGATGATTTTTTTCATACTAATCTTCTCCAGCAATACTGCGTTCGCTTAACTGCTGTAGCCACTGCTGACTTTCTTCATCGCCACCTTCAAGTAGGACATAGGCATTTAAATGCTGCTTTGCTTTCTCACTTTGATTCAAATAGATATCAAAAAGAATGCTCAAATTATAATGGGCCTCAGGGAAGTCCGACCACAGTTTAAGCGCGCTGACTAAGGTATTTTGTGCTCGATTATACTGCCCTTGAATACGCTGCGCTTTAGCAAGAGCGGTATAGCCATTGACATTATTAGGGTTGATCAATAAACCTTGTTGATAGTGCTTTTGTGCTAAGGCTGAATTTTTCTCGGCTAGAGCAATATCACCTAATATCATCCATGGGCCAGATAAACCTTTATCGTTCCGAATGATGACATTGAGTTTTTGCTTGGCGGTATCACTATCGCCGTTACGCCATGCTGTTTGCGCTTCAATGAATAATAAAACAGAGCCTTTATCGACTTGCTTCTTTTGCGCCAGATAAGGATTTTCTTTAGCTTGATACGGTATCAGTTGATGTGCTTCATCATAGGCTTGAACCGGTAAATATTGCTCGGTTGCTAGCAGCTCAACTTTTTCTGCCATCGTATCGACTGCTACAAGAGGCTGAGCAGTCTGCTTGGTTGCGCACGCGACGAGTAATAAACAGGCTATTAGTACAGCACTGGCTTTACCAACATAAGCGCTAATGTCTTGCATATTGTACTTAAAGTATTTCATCACCATACCTCGCTACGGCTTCAGTTTTATCAAAACGAACAGGAGAAAGTCGTTTCATTGCTGTAAAACTGGTATCAATCCACGAGTTAAAGTGTCCCTGCCAACCCAATTCGACATTATTATAATGGAAGCTTTCAGCCAATTCCGTGAACGGTGCGGCTTGTTGAGAAAATATTTGTTGATAAAGGGCTTTTTCTTCTGCGGAGGTATCTTTAGGAATGGGCGCCCTTAGCAGTTCATCACTGAACTTCTCATACAGGTCGGCCATTTTAACGTTCGCCATACTGACAAATTCAAGTATTCCGTAGTCAGCCGCCAAGCTGTAACGCACTTTAGCGTCTGTTAAGTAGCCATTTTTACGAGCAATGCTTTTCTCAATGGGTGAACGTAACGAGCGGCGATAAAATTCCGAAGCGAAATAATCACCGTATTTTGCATTGGCCCAAGCCCCTAACCATTGACTGCGAACGGTTCGATCATCACCGCCCTTAGCATCTCCAGCGACAATACGTCGTAACCAGAAAAGCTGGCGGCCATGATCTTTTTTCTTTTCGTATAGGCTGGCGAGGTGAAAGCGCGCTTCCATTCGATTATCAAAAGGTTTTTCATATTTATGCGCGTAGTCACGATAATATTCTATAGCTAAGTCATCATTACTGGTCTTCTCAGCTAAGCCCGCAATAATAAACAACGCTTCTTGACGAACCTGCTCACTCGGATCTTTCTTTTGTAAATACTGATAAGCAATTAACGCCTGCGGCCAATCCTTGAGATTCTCATATGCGAAAGCAACCTTACGTGGAAACTCTGCCGCTAGCTCATGCTTAGGATAGCGCTGCTTTAATTCTTTCAACTCAACAATGGCTTCCTGCCATTGCTTTGCCGACAGCATAAGCGAGGCCGCGTCGTATTGAGCAATGATTCGAATGTTGGTTGCGGGGGCAAGGCGCTTAATACTAAGTAATGCCGCAATCGCTTGTTGCTTATTGGCGATTTCTGGCTGCTGTAGTTGCTCGGCGTACTTATAAATACTGACAGCAATTTGCGTACTGATTTGCTTATATTCCGCAGTATTCTCTTTTGCTATTAAGCCGCGCTGGGCCAAATAATTATCACGCGCTTGTGGATAGTCCGCTTTCTGATAATAAGATTGGGCGATAATGCCATACGCCGTTTTCTTTAACTCTTGGTTATTTTGTCCCTTTTTATCAACCAGAGCTGAGGCAATCTTAATGGCTTGATCGTATTGGTTAAGTGCAAATAACGTTTGCGATGCATTGGTTAATACCAGTGCCGAGCGCTCATCATCATGGTAAATACTGGCGAATTTCAAAAGACTGCCCAATGTTTTCGTACGCCAAGCTTTGTTATTGTCTTGCTCTTTACTGCTTTCATTATTGTCTTCGCCGCTTAGAACATCTAAGTGCTTTTGATGCGCAACAATACTGGCATAAGCCGCTTTATTGGCGAGTTCATAGCCACTTTTTTCATTACTGAGGCCGGACTTAGCGTAACCTACTTGATCATAATCACTGGCGGCTAATGCGAACAGGCCATTTTCAAACTGCGCTTCTGCTTTTCTAAAGCGGATTTGTTCACTGTCTTCTTGCTGATTAAAATAGGTTAAGTAGCGGCCATAAAAGTCACTTGCCGAAAGCAATGATTTGTGACCAAGTTCTAGCAAGTGCTCTTCTTTAGGCTGACGCTTGGCTTTTTTCAACGCTTGCTGGCCTAGGCTATGATAATGATTTGCCAGCTCTATGTAATATCCTTGTAAGCTTGCCAGTATGTTTTTCTGCTGACTCGCATGCTGGTTATAGTATGTAGATTTAGGATCATATAAGTTGCTGTATTTTTCTTTCTCTTCTAATACCAGCTTAGGGAATACACCCTGCACGTATACGCCAATAAGCTGCTGATGGAAATGGCTGCTATAAGGGTTTTCAGGGTAACGTTTAATGTATTCCGCGTAAGTGGCAGCACTGTCACTGTAAAGCGATTTTTCAAGATAGAATTCCGCTAACTCTTCGTACAACTGCCATACGTAGTCTTTATTTTCCAGTAAGGCAATATCTTGAATGGCTTCAGCCCCCCCCAAGTTAATTAACGCCAGACTCATGCTGTGTAAGGTATCGCTAATTAAAGACTTTTCAACGTTATTTAACGCGGCACTCGTGCTTTTAGCCATTAATAGCTGATCTAATACGAGGGCAAAATGATGTAATGATTTTTGATAGATGCCTTGTTTATAATAAGACCAACCTAACATGTAGTGTGCGTTGTTATTTAGTTTCTCAGCTTGGCGCTGGGTTGTTTGGTCATAAGCATGCTCTGCTTTTTCATATCGTGCGCTATTGAAATAGATATCCCCGATGCGGAAATACACTTCAGCCATATTGGGATAATAAGGATGGCGCTCAACCAGACGCTCTAACATTTTCAACGCATTTTCTGTTTGGCCCTCAAGATCATAGGCTTTGGCCAGCTGATAAAGTACTTCTACGTTATCTGGGCTATTAGGGTATTTTTCTAAAATATCGCGATAGCTAGCAATCGCATTACGGTAGTAACCTTGCTTCGGCGCGGTATTCGGGTTGGTTTGATTGGCATCACTTTCAAGCATGTGAACACCCGAAATACGGCGCTCTATTTGCTCTTTAATGTAATCGTCATCAACCAGTGTTAATAATTCTTGGTATTGATCTCGGACTTGTTGATGATCTTGGCTATCAATTTTTTCTTCATTGATCTCGCTTAAATCCGCCTGTTCTAGACCTGCGATCGTGCCTTGATTTGAGCACGAGACAATCGCGCTCATCGCCGCCATTGTAATAAAGAGTTTGATATTGTTCATTGCGGTGCCACCTGTTTTAACGCGTCTTCTTCTAACGTATTGAGCGTTTTATCGTATAAGCGCGCTTTGCCTAAACGTGCTTGTGCCCAGTAATATTTCATTCGTTCTTCATGCTTATCGAGCTCGGCATTGACCACGATACGCATGATGCTTTCGAGCTTTTTAATCATTTTGTCGGTATTAACTAATTGCTGCTGAATACGTTCATGCAGCTGAGCCATCCAACGTAAGTTCTTTTCTGATTCTTGATAGGGCTTTTCAATCTTTTTAACTTTATTGAGATTTTTCTCTAAAAATTCAAAATCGACTGCCATAGAATCCAGTAAAGGGGCAAAGCGATATTGCTCTTTTACACTGAGTGTTTTAGCGTGCAAGCCAAGCTCACTGATCTGTATTTCCATCTGAGTTTTCTGATTTTCAGTATCTGCGATGAATTTTTTCAAGCCATCACTACTCCAGCCTTGTTGACGGTGATCGATAATTAAGCGGTGTTCTTGTGCTTGCCTAGCCCAATAATCTAAGTTTTCACGCAGCGCGTACAAGTCTCGTAATTCTTTCAATACTGTATGAAAGGCGTTGCTCGACATCAGTTCGATTAAGAAGGGGGTCAGCTTGTTATAATCCAGGCTAGGTTCGCTGCCATACCAATCGGTTTCATCCATCATGGCATCCAGGTTAATCACAAACTCTTCCGGTATCTTCTGACCGTCAATGATTCTCCGTGCAGATTCGATGCTTTTAATACCTTCGGCAAACGCTCTTTCGGCCAGCAAATACTGCTTTAACGCGGTTCTCGGGGCACCTTGCTGTTCGTATAAGTGTGCGAGCAATACCTTGGCTTCTTGTACTTCTGCGATACTGATTGAGCGCTGATCCAACGCTCTTAATGCGGGGATAGCCACGTCATAACGCTCTAATTTAATCGCCGTCCAGCCGTAGCTCAATAACGCGCGATTGCTGTATAAACCGGTGGTACGAACATTCTGAAGATGCAACCACGCTCCTAATAAGTCTCCGTCTTCCACCTCGATATGCGCTAAAGCTTGCTTGGCACGATCAGCCAATACCAGGTATTCATCTTGCGGATGCGCCTGTCCATAAACAATCACGCGAGCGAAATTTGTCCGCGCATTGTCTTTGTCGCCTCTTGCCAAAAAAGACGCGGCTAAGTTAAATATCAAATAAGGCTCATAAATACTGCCTTGCATCACGCCCCCTAACGCTTGCTCAACACTATCCAGATGGGTATTTCGGATGTTGATTAATGTGGCGAGGTAATTAAATTCTTTGTGAATCTCGTCGGGGATATCTCCTTGGATACGAGCCAGTGTGGCAGCCGCTTTATTATCTTCGCCTTTGTGGTAGTACATCTTGGCTAAATAAAACCACGCTTTGTTTTTCACCTCATCACTGATGCCGCTGTCGTTATTAGCATCGTCTTTATTAACCAGCAGCTGTTGAAATATTTTCTCGGCTTCGTCCGGTAAGCCGTAAGAGAGTGTCATTCCACCTTGCAATAGTTTTGCTTCATTAATTTGGTGAGTCAGCTCTTTTCGGCTACTCGCCACTTCGTGTCCAATAAGCGCCGAGAAATAATTCTGCTGGTAATAATCAAATAAGATTGTGCCGTATTTTAAATCACGTAACGATTCGTTCTCGCTAGCCGTCACTTTCTCAAAGCCAAAGAAGACGAGAACAAGGGTGATCAATAGTTGTGTGGTATTACGCATAATCAGCCTATTACCACTGTTTAATCGTAAATTTTGCTTCTTGCTTAGCACGATCATCAACAATGGCTAGCTCCAAAAACTGGCTGCCTTTGCTCTTTTGGAACTCTAATTCACTGGCGCGTTTGTAGGGTCTACCATTCGGGCCAATGCCGGTAAAAAAAGCGACTATTTTGTGCTTACCAAGATTCAAATTGGTTAGGTACAGTCGCTGAACACCGCCTCTTGCAAGGGCCTGTCGCTGTTTTTCGCTGTATAAGTGACTTGCGACCTGCTTGCCATTTATTTTCACTTTGACGCTTTCTAAAGTAAAGAACTGGCCAATATCCAGGGACACAAAAATGGATAGCTGGGTGCTAGAAGGAAAGAGTAATTCTTCCTCCATCAGCTGTAGATCTTTGTTGAGATCGACAACGGACTTTTTTAAGCCTTGGATCTCTTTTGAGAGTGCCTTCACATTGCTCAAAGCATACTCGGCAGTCTTTTGTTTTCCTTGCTCGGAAAAATCAATAGTTTGATCATTCGCATAAGCACTATTAATGCTGATAATTAAATAGAATAAGACTGATATACAGGAGTTAGTTAGCCTGAAACTTGTCATAACCTTCTCCTTTGCTTAGTAGGTTTTTTTCACAGCGTACTTATAATCGAAATCACCCATTAAATCGATTAGGCCTACCCTACTAATGTTTATAAAAGCGAAGCTCATCACAATAACCTGCCTTAATCGCTAAGTTTTTTTGTAACCAAGCGTCTATAATGGCCCGCCTCGAACATTTCCTTTCCTTTTAATATTCACTGGGTCGCTGTCTATGTTTCGCAAATTTCTAGCGTTCTATTGTGTTATGTCCTTATCGATTTTTAGCTCCCTTTCTAGCGCTGAGATCAATCAGGCAGTTTCATCTGATCTGACACATTCAGTTCAACTTATTGTTATAGACACCTTCCTAGAAATTCATTCCGGCCCTGGTCGAGGTTATCCAATCATTAATACGATGGAACAAGATGAACCCATCAATGTTCTACGCCGCAGAGGCAGCTGGTATCAGGTAAGCAATCGTCATAATAAAAAAGGCTGGATTCAGCAAGAAAAATTGGCCCGCACCATCGCCCCCAGTGGCTTGCCAGCAGCTTTACCCGATACGCAGCACGGTGATTATCTAGCCCAACAAGGTCGAATTGGTTTTTCCATCGGCCAACAAGGGGATGCTGAAACAGCCACATTGATCGCTGGTTTTCGTTTATTGAGTTTTGTTGGCGCTGAGATTGAATACGGTCAAATATTTGGTTCCAGTATTGATGGCATTAGCTACGGTGCAAACCTTCTTTTTGAACCCATTAAGAGCTGGTCCTTTACTCCCTTCATCAGCACAGGATTTGGCAAGCAGCAATGGCAACAAAAAGAAAAGCAGAACGTCGGTAAGCGGAATGAATTTAACAGTGATCATACTTTCATCGGTGCCGGCATTAATTATTACATTGGTTATAACTTTGTTGTGCGTGGTGAATACCGAGAGGTTTCACTCACGGGCGCTAATGACTCTTTGAGGAACTCCGCATGGCGAGTTGGTTTCAGCAGCTTTTTTTAATCGCGTTTAGCGCTTCTACTCTAGTCTCTTTCACACCGGCAGCAGCGGCTGAAGATGGTGATGTTGAGATCAACCCCATTATTGTGGTTGAGCCTGATAACCAACAGCGAGAGGCATATGAAGCGCAAATTGACAGTGAATTCTTTGAGATCGGTGCTTATGCAGGCATTTTAGCGATTGAAGATTTTGGCAGCTCAGGGGTTGTCGGTTTAAAAGCCTCTTTCCATGCGACTGAAGATTTCTTTCTACAAGCCAATGTGGGCCAAGCGGAAGCAAAAGAATCGACCGCTGAATATTATTTTGGCGATAATGAGATATCCATCATAAAAGACAGAGACTATAACTACTATAATCTGCTTGTCGGCTACAACCTATTTCCAGGTGAAACATTTGTCTCGCAGAATTTAACGTTTAATAGTGCGTTCTATTTAGTCGCTGGTGCAGGTAATACTGAATTCGCTGATGACAACCATTTTACGCTTACCGTCGGCAGTGGTTATCGTATTATTTTAAAAGATTGGCTGACAGTGAACGTTGATTTTCGTGATCATAGTTTTGAGACTGAAATTGGCCCTAAAACCAAACGCACACATAATTTAGAATTTAGTACCGGCTTAACCGCTTTCTTTTAGTGCTAACAGGTAGAGATAAAAAGATGATCCGATTGAATGTAGTAAAATCACTGTTTTTGATTTTGGCCTCTCTGCCTTTTGTTTCTAGTATGGCAGATGAATTATCACCCGGTGACTTTGACGAATTATGTCGCTGTGTCGATCCTTTTAACGGCGTACGTCAAATTCCAGTATTAATACGTGATTTCAAAGATTCACACCCCGATTTTGAAGGCGGGATTTTTGGTTATGATAAAGGCATTGTCGCTAAAGATATTGGCATTGATGGCCGTCCAGTTTATGCAGGAAAGACCTTCACCACGCATGGTAAAGAATTTTTTGATCAATGGTATAAATCAATTCCTGATTTAAACTTTCCCATTAGTAAAACCTTAGCGATGAATGAGGTTGAGCCCGGGCTATATCGTTTTACTAATTTTGATTTTTTTCCCATTGACGGCGAAGGCTTTGGTAACCAAGGCTACAGCCATAATTATCACTTCACGCTAGAGACCCACCTAAAATTCTTTTATGTCGAAGGTGGACAGTTTACTTTCAACGGCGATGACGACTTATGGATTTTTATTAATGGTAAATTAGCCATTGATATTGGCGGCGTTCATGGTCGCGAACAAAAGACGGTTCAATTAGATACCATGGCACAAGAGCTAGGCATTGAACCAAACAATACTTACTCATTCGATTTATTTTTTGCCGAACGACACAGTACTCAATCTGCCTTTCAGTTTGAAACCACCTTCGAATTGCAGTGTTTATAAAACGACCGCTTTCTTAGTAACGAGCTTGTTCAGCGGTAATTATAATCGCCTCAAGCTCACCCGAACTTTCAATTTTATTTAGCAGTACTGTCATTTCGTTTATTAAAGCCGGATGGCTCTTATGGATGTAGTGATACAGGGAAACTTCTATAATCGGGGCTTCACTGATCATAACTTTTTCAGTCAATTGATGCGATTCCAGATATTCAATAGCATCAAGTTCGGGAAATATAATGACTTCTACTCGACCATTCAACAGAGCTTGAAATAAGCTGTCGATGCTATTGAGCACTTGCCGTGAAAGGTTCTGAGTGATGCGATCGGTAAATTCTATGCCACGTACTATGCCGACCCTTTTGCCGAGTAAACCTCCCATTCCGACGACTTTAGGCTGACCTTTCAGTGTTAATACCATGGCCTTCAAACACCCGACCGGCGTAGGAATGCGAACGAGATTAGGTAATAATTGGGCGGCCGTTTTTACTCTAATCAGCTCGCCACTGACATTTCCTTGATTTGCCTCGACCAAAGAACGCTTTCCAGGAAAGCGAATCAACGTCATTTCATGCCCTAAACGCTGGTATATATTGGCTAAGACTTCGATCGAAACATCCATTCTCGCTGTTTCGTGCTCGAACGTAGATATCCTAACTTGATCGCCATTACTGTACTGAGTACACAGCATCAAGGTGAATAGACAAAATATAGGCAAGCCGTGACTCTTATGCAGGTTCAATTCTTTCCCCAAGGCTGATAATGACATGTCATGCACCACAAGCTCTTATTAATAGGCTAGCTCACATACTAACTATTAGACCACACGGCAAACTCATTACCACTCGGGTCGGTGAAGTGAAAACGACGGCCACCAGGAAAAAGAAAGATATCTTTAACAATACAGCCCCCTGCGGCTTCTACCTTCTTCTGGCTTTGCGCTAAATCAGCGCTGAATAATACGATAAGGGCACTGCCACTGTGTGTGGAAGTGGCTACATCGGCACTATAAAACCCTCCCTCTAAACCTGCGCTAGCGGCTGAAAATGCGCTGTAGTCTGGGCCGTAATCGGTGAACTGCCAGTTGAAGGCTTGGTTAAAGAAGGCTTTGCTGGCGATAATATCTTTCGCCGGGAATTCTACATAATTGATTTTATCGTGCTGGGCATTACGCATTTTATTGTCCTTTATTTTTAACGATTGGTCAGATTGAGTGAACTAACTGTTCCTGCAGGCGTCTTAGTTCTATCTGCCTTGCAGTAGCCGACTATACTCAATCTTAGTGGATCGAATTTACCACGGCATTCCTGACAACAGCATCTATTTAACTGTGATTTATATCACCAGCGAGCCTTTAATGAAAGTTTCTTCTCTTCCCCTCAAGCCTGCGCAATTACTGCTTAAATTGGTATTCAGCCTATTATTGGTTTTGTCTTTTAATGCCCGCGCTGAGCCTTTGATTTATACGGCTTTTTTCAGTGATCAAGCCCTATCTGGCTATGATACGGTGGCCTATTTTCGTGAAGGTAAACCGGTGAAAGGCAGTGATGATTTCAGCACTGAATATAAGGACGCACAATGGCTATTTAAGAGCCAAGCGAACTTAGACGCTTTTTTGCTTTCTCCTGATAGCTACGCACCGCAATACGGTGGTTATTGTGCTTGGGCTGTCGCTCATGATAATACCGCTAAGGGCGATCCTCAGCAGTGGCATATTACCGAGGGTAAGCTGTATTTAAATTACGACGCGAATATTCGTAGCAAGTGGCTTAAAGATAAAGACGCTTTAATTATTACTGCCGATAAAAAATGGCCCAGCATTCTAGATTAATCGTTCCTATTTATTACTTAACTATTTACCTGTTTAAAGAGATCCCATTATGAAGTCTAAAATTTCTGTTATTGCTAGCTGGCTAATTGTTGCCTGGATCTGCAAAGTGTTCTTATTTTCTTTGCCATACAAATTTTCTGGCCACCCCGATACTCAGCACATTTTTGGCACCATTGGTTTATGGATGCAAGATGTTCTGTCACAAGGCTTAGGCAGCTGGTTTGTTCAATATGGCGCTTATGCTGTTGGCACGGTCGAACTTCTGGCTTCTGTCGCGTTGCTATCACCTCTAGTCTTCATGCTATTAAAAAAACTGAAGCTCATTAAGCAGGCACCTGCCCGTGAATTGATTCATGGTTTAGGCGGTTTGCTGGCAACCGGTGTTATGACTGGAGCGGCATTCTTTCATCTAGTAACCCCTTTAGGTATCGAGGTATTGCATAACGGTAAGAGTGATGGCGGTTCTTTATTTTATGCCGCCGTGTCTATTTTGATTTTGGGCTTAGTATTAGCCGCGATTAATTTACCGCAGTGGCTCTCCGCACGAAATTCTTCAACCAACCTTAAATTTGATTCTGAGCTATAACATGTTTATTCGTATTGCTCAGGTTTGCATCTATATCGTATTTTGCACGTTACTAAGAGCAGGCCCTTGGCGCTATTTCCAACTTAATGCCCGTTATTTTAACCATAACAAGGGTATTTTTTCTAAGTTGGATATTGATCAGTTGATTCCACCTCAATGGCGTTTGCCACAATGGGTTGACCATTCGGGTATTGTGCCAGAAACCTTCCCTGTTTTTTTGAAACCTGAATGGGGACAAAATTCTAAAGGAATTCAACGTGCCGACAGCCTACCTGAGTTCGAACAACTGAGGTTATTAAAGCCCAGCTCTAAAGTGCAGTATTTGGTTCAACAAGGAGCCAAACAGAGCATCGAGTTTGAGATATTCATTATTCCTGCAGCTAATAGCCACTCACTTGCGAGTATTTCTATTACCCAAGTGAGCAACTTGAGTGATGAAGAGCATCCGATTAATGGTATTTATAATTCAGCAACTCAGTATCACGATATTAGTTCGCAGTTTTCTGCTGCACAAAAGCAACGTCTTTATGAAGTATTACGCACAGTCGGTGAGTTTAATATTTCTCGCTTTGCTATTCGGGCAAATTCTGTTGAGAATTTATTAGACGCTGACTTTAGTATTATCGAAATCAATTTATTTTTCCCAATGCCTCTTATTTTACTGTGTAACAACGTATCATTTTTGGCTAAGTGGCATTTCATTATTCGTAATATGTGGCTATTGGCGCGTATTACAAAAGCAATGGCTAACGATCAGCCGTATAAAGATATCTTCTTTAAAAAGATGGGGTTTTTCTATCAGGTTAAAGATTTCAAACAGAAAGAGATGAACTAATGCAGGGCCTTAAAAAGAAGCTTTACCAATGGATTAGCCAGCGTTTTATGGATGGCTGCAGCAGTTATAATGATTTGGCGGTACGCCGCAACTGCCGTTCGAAAGAACAAGCACGCGCCGTTTTTGCTGACAATAAGGTGCCCCACGCTAAAGGGCTGATTTTCTTAAATCCTTTCAATGCCATTCGTTTTGCTAAGCAGCACGGCTTTCCGCTAGTGATTAAACCTAACGTCAGTGGCTTTTCTCGTGGCAGTCATTTTCCGATTAAAACCTATGCCGAACTTTGGAAGGCCATTTTCTTAGCCAAACTGTGGTGGCCAACGACCGTGGTTGAGCAATATTTATTAGGTAAGAATTACCGTATTGTCGTCGTCAAAGGTGGTTCTACTGCTGATGACAGCGGCCAGATCATGTCGGTGATCGAGCGCTTTTCTCCTTATGTACTGGGTGATGGCACACAGAGCATTGACCAGCTGATTGATGAGGAAAATGCGGTACGCGATAGCATGAACTTATTCCCTGTGATTCACCCGCTCAGTAAAGGCGCAGTCACCAAGACGTTTTTGAAAAAGCAGAAGTACACATTGGCGACCGTGCCTGCTGTCGGAGAAATCGTGACCTTGTTTTACCGTATTTCACTGGCCCCTGGTGGTGTGGTGACGGTGATTGATCAGAAGACGATTCCGCAAGTGAATAAAGACTTATTCACCGATGTACTCGACATGTTTGGTGCCAATATATTAGGCATTGATGTGATTATGCAAGACGGTATTGATAAGCCGTATACTGAGCAAGATTGTATTTTATTAGAAGTGAACTCACGCCCTTATTTAAAGATGCACGATTACCCGCGTTTTGGTAAAGCTGAGGATTTATCGGGTTTCTTTGATCATCTTGAACAGTTCGACATCAGCCAAGCGGATACTTTCTGATGCAAGAGATGTTAACGGCGAAGAAGAATGTATTCTTTAAGTTTGCTGCCTTTCATTCGTTTTTAATCGGCCTACTGCCCTTTTTCATACCGGTATTGTTATGGCAGCAAGGCTTTGAACTTTGGCAGCTGAGCTTTTTCATTGCACTTACTGGTTTGGGATTTTTAATGGCCTTGCCCTTATGGGAAAATCTTTATTTCAACAATCGGTGGGACAAATTAATCCGTACGTCGTTTATTCTTGAAGCTATATTATTTACGACGGTAGTGTTCATCGACGCTCTGCCTTTAGCAACAAGCTTGTTTTTAGTAGCCTTGTTAAATGGTGCTTATCTTTGTTTTTATTGGACCAGCCAGCGTACTTTATTTACTCAGTTAGAACATACACAAAGCGATGAAGAAAAAGATGGCGCGACTAATAGCAGTAAGTCTAACAGCAGCACGACGACAGGCAATAATTTTGGTAATTTCCAAATTATCGTGATGGTATTATTGAAGGTTGGCATTTTGCTTTCAGCTTTTTTACTAGAGCAAGGCTTTGATACCTTCTTATTGGGATTGGGCTTAGTGATTGCGATGATCGGTGTATTTTCTTTTTCTACTAATTCAATAGCCGAGTACATACCCGATAATAATACCGAGTTACGCTCAAATAAGAAAAATGAACGCTCGCTCGATAAGCCTACCCGCATTGTATTTTATCTTGATGGTATATTTTTATATTTAGAAAGTTATTTCTGGTTGCTTTCGCTCTACCTTATCGCGCAGCAAGACCTGATGCAGCTGGGCTTTTTGGTGGTGGCTTTAACGCTGTTATTAGCGGGGTTATTCTGGCTGATTAAAGGCCGTATTGATGCGGCCTCTGCTAATAACATTTTCCAGTTGGCAATCGCAGGCTATGCCATCTCGTGGATATTACGGGCAGTTCTTGGCTTTGATGGCTCTAGTTTAATAGCGGCTCCTGAAATCAGTTACCCGCTTATTCTATTGATTGCTTTTTTAACCAGCTTCTTTCGCTTGAGTTTTAATAAACGTTTTTTTGATCATGCCACGTTATTGAACTCAAATCAGACGACTATGATTCAGTATTTATTAGATAAAAGTACCTTGTCGCAATTTGGTATTTTTATTTTCTTCTCCATATTAGGCATCGCCCTGCTCAGTCTATCGATGACCTCTTCATTATCACCCTCAATAACAGCTATTAATGGCCAGCTCAGCTGGATTTATATGG
>Ga0209396_1000705_pt1 | contig 38540 bp, 33 predicted proteins | sample GOMGulsemesocosm_6_FD_184638 | JGI IMG/M metagenome (GOLD analysis project Ga0209396, IMG submission 184638) | Methane-oxidizing microbial communities from mesocosms in the Gulf of Mexico - GOM8C Gulf of Mexico (SPAdes) (version 2) | ecosystem: Environmental > Aquatic > Marine > Cold seeps...
CTTCCCTGACTGTGGTTAATCCAATTAACCAAGTATTAAATCATTTAATACTTTACCTTCCTAGTATTCCTTTCCTTTTCCTTTATATCCCTTTGACATCATCCTGACATCTGTCTTAATTCCACTCCCTGACTGTGGTTAATCCAATTAACCAAGTATTAAATCATTTAATACTTTACCTTCCTGGTATTCCTTTCCTTTTCCTTTATATCCCTTTGACATCATCCTGATATCTGTCTTAATTCCATTCCCTGACTGTGGTTAATCCAATTAACCAAGTATTAAATCATTTAATACTTTACCTTCCTGGTATTCCTTTTCCGTTCCCTTTATATCCCTTTGACATCACCCTGATATCTGTCTTAGTTCCATTCCTTGACATCCAAGTCATTTCCTATGACCTTCTTGCTTCCTACAGGACTAATATTAAGTGAAATATAAAATAAAATTAGCTTAAAAAAACGATTTAATTTACGCCTTATTATTGAAATACTCACGATTTATTTATTTATCAACAGCTTACACTCTAATTGTTGGTTTTAAAAACAGGAATAAGCGTCCTAACCTACGTTAATGTAGGATATATCTCACACTCAAACTTCCCTTATGCTGACTACTAGAAATTATCTCACTGACTCGCTTTTAATTTAAATAACAGGTCTCCACTAATATTACTGAACTTTAATTTTTTCATCTGCTCAAAACCATCGGTTAAAAATAAAGCTTTCAAATCATCTCGGGTCACGTATACCGCCAAACCCAAAGTATCATCATCAGTTTGAATGAGATCATCAAGAGCACGTAATAAAAAGCTACCAAGACCTTGTTTTTGCATTCCAGGGGCAACTGCTATAAAAGCTAAAAAATGATAACAATCATATTCATCAAGGGACTGTCTAATGGTATTTTCTTTTTCGATGAGCTGTTGTGTGGTCAGATAGCCTGCACTTAACATCAGCTTTAATCTCCAATGCCAGACTCTTTGTGCTTTCATTTTGCTACCTGATTTAAAAACACAAGCAACTGCTTTTAAAGTCCCTCCTTTAAACAGACCCACTAAAGGCTCATGCCCTTGCCAGAAGCTGTTTAATTCCTCTCGGATCAATGATCTTAATTTTTTTTCATATGCAAATGCGCTGCTTTTTGATGAGTTTAATATTTCCATTAATAGCGGGTCGTCGTGATACGCTTGATATAACAAACTAGCAGCGAGGCTTAAATCTTCAGCAGTTAAATATATAGCTTTTAAAGCTTCATTTGATTTATTAGATACTGTTACTGTGTCCATATTTATTCCATTGTTATTATTATGTTCTATATTTATATAGAAGTTAATTTCATAATTGGGAAATAAAATGGATACAAATTTACACAATTTAACAAACTTATTTGCACAACTCGGTTTAGATAACAGTAAATCTGACATTGACTCTTTTATTGCTGAACATCAACTGGCTAGTTCAATTCATATTAATGACGCACCTTTTTGGAGTAATGGACAAGCAAGTTTTTTAACTGAATCTTTAGCAGAAGATGGCGATTGGAGTGAAGTAATAGATCAATTTGATACCTTATTAAGAAATTAATAAAGCTGTGATATCAAGATTTATTCAACCTTGATATCAATCGTATTTATTTATAAATGATTTAAGATACTCGCACCATCGCCAATAGCAACTAACTTATTATCTTTAAATTTTAAAAAGTGACATTCATCTTTTGTTGTTTTGCTATCTGAGTCTGTTCTGTGAGTTCGGTAGAATAATATTTGCGTATGCTCTGAATTCTTATTATATACTTCATAAAAATCTGGCGTTCCTAACTTTCCTTTCACTAAATCAATAGATTGCCCTAACTCTAAATTAGTTATCATCGCTCTATTGCTATCCTGTCTTACTTCCCAGCTATCTTTTGAATAGTGATCCGCAGCACCATCAACAGCGATTACACAACCAGTTAAAGCTAAAGGTGATACTAAAAGTAATGCGGTTAATATTTTTTTCATTTCATGTTATCCAATAAATAGTCAAGTTCAGGAAATAACTAATCAAGTTTCAGGCCAGAATTTAAAGCTTTGATTTTTATAGGTAAAATTTAATATTTATAAATACGACTAGTTATATTATTATATTCACGCTAAAATTTAGTAAATTTGACCAATGTAATTTTTTGAGAGTACCTTTATGGAACAATTTGTTATTGAAGCAATAAAAAAAATACTCGTACAAAACAAGGTACCTTCTGTCGCTCTAATAAAAGGAAAATTAAGCCAATCAGTGCCTATGCCTATTATTATTTCAATCTTAGGCCGATATAAAAATGATCCCGATAATTTCAAAACTGATGAATCTAAGTCAATTTCAAAATCAACTAAAGAAAAACATACCCAATCTCAACTTGATAGAATTGAAACTAAGTTAGATCAACTATTAATTTTATTACAAGCACAAAAAAATACGGGTGAAGCTTAAATGTTTGTTGTTGATTTAACTTTTGATTGTTACCAAGATACAACCTTAGAATCGGCAGAAAAAGCAATTATCCGCTTAGTTAATGCACTACGATTTAATGGACAGATTATTGGTGAAGAGTTTCCTACAGTATTAAAAGATGGTTACTTTCTTACGCGGGTTATGTGTCCTGAACAAGATTCATTACACCCGCTATATCACAGCCCTTTCGTAAAAAATAGTTTAGATAAACTAAATGATGTTGGTTTATTACAGCCTAAAACAAAAGTAATTGGTCAAGATATCCATGCAAATGGGTCTGATACATGCTCTGAATCAAGTTCTTATATTATATACACAACTTATGTTCATACATGTAGCCCAATATATTGTGGTGATGACTTTATGCCTGTGCCGCTTTATAAAATCCCAGCTATTGCAAATGGGGATTATAAAGCGCTTCTAAAGTGGCAAGAAGATTGGCAAGCTTGTGATCAAATTCAAATCAACGGCGCGACACGATGTGAATTCTCAGCGATTAAAGAGCTCGCAGATATAGACAGTGATTTATATCGCCGAGGCCAAACATTAAGAAAACGTATCAGTGAAATAACCAAAAAGCCCGTGTATTATTATTTATACCGCGTTGGTGGTTTAAATAAAATAGCAGAGCAGACTAGAAAATGCCCTAGCTGTAATACTGACTGGCAACTAGAAGAACCTTGGTTCGGATTATTTGACTTTAGATGTGATGATTGTGGTTTAGTTTCAAATATTTCATGGGATCATCAATAGAGTAGCTTTTTATTTCATTTGCCTACACAATACCGCTGTAGGCAAAAAATCATGTCTTAGTTATTCGAACTGACTTTCCATATATTTATTTTATCTTTTGTTTGATCTATAAATGTTTGCAGTAAAGCCGCATAAGCTAATGCTTCTTCTAAATCACCATTATTCAAAGAGAGCTCTACATTTTTAGCCATTTCAGCCAAAGACAGTGCCCCAAATTGTGCCGCGTTAGATTTTAAACTGTGGGCATGTCTAATTGCACTTTCATTATCATTATGAATAGATTGTTCCAATTCTTGATTTAAACGGTCAAACTCACAGTAGCAAAAATCTAAAGTATCACTAAATTGATCACCTAACAAAGATTTCATGCCTAAAAGTGCATCCTCATCAATAACCATATCTTCCATAAAAACCTCAACTTTTGTTTGGTGCATGCTATTTACTAAAACAAATTGACTCTTAGTACAGTGTAAACACAGTTCTATTAAAAACCAAATTAAAATCCGTTGTTAGTTTCATTTTAGCAGTTTAAAATAGCTTTCATTTGAATGATCTATAAGCTCATAATATTATGTCTAGACCAACTTGCAAACTATGCCATTATCCAATGAAAACCTGTGTTTGTGAGGCTGTGTCAAAAGTTAGCTGTCAAACTAAAATTTATGTCATACAACATCCAAGTGAAGTAAAAGCGGCTAAAAATACTGTTAGGCTGGCACAGCTATGCCTATCCAATTTAGAGGTTTTTATTGGTGAAGAACCTGATGACTTTGAATTCATACAGGATCTACCAACAGAGAATACTTTTTTATTATATCCAGATGACAACGCAATTGTAATTGAAACATTAAGTAAAAAATGTATACAATACATCAATTTAATTATTTTAGATGGTACATGGAAAAAAGCATATAAATTAAAAATGAAAAACCCATGGCTGGCAAAATTTAAAACTCTTAGTTTTGCTAATCTACCAGATAACCAATACATCATTAGAAAAGCAAAAAGGCCGGATAGCCTTTCTTCATTAGAAGCGATAGCTTATAGCATAGAAATACTTGAACAAATCGATACTCAACCTTTATATAATGTACTTAATAAAATGATGAGCAGCTTTATTAAACACTAAAACATCACCCTGTTTGCTTATAACGCTGTAGCCATTGATAATAATCCTCAAAAGGCATTGGCTTACCAAAATGATATCCTTGTGCAATTTCACAGCCATATTGTTTTAGTATATTTGCTATATTTTCATTTTCAACACCTTCAGCTACAACAAAAGCACCAAGACTTTTAGCCATTTCAATTGTTGTTTTACAAATTGTTTGGTCTCTTTGACTTTGCTCAAGCTCCATTACAAATTGTTTATCAATTTTAATTTCGTTAAATCTCAATTGACTTAAATAAGCTAATGAAGAATAGCCAGTGCCATAATCATCAATTGCAATTTGCACACCCATTTTTTTAAAGTCATTTAAGACTAAATTAGCATCTAAAGAATCACTCACTGCCGCTGACTCGGTCAGTTCAATAACTAAAGTTGAAGGGTCTATATTTAGCTCAGTTAAAAGTGATACTACTTGTACCGGTAAGTCTCTTTTAGTTAAATCTTGAGCTGAGATATTAATTGAAGTTTTATGATTTGGATAAACTTCTAATAAACTTTTATGGTGGGTAAGGGCCTGCTCTACAACCCATTCTGTTACATCATTAATTAACCCAGCAGATTCTGCGATTGGAATAAACTCATCAGGCGAAATAAAGCCGATTTCAGGGTGCTGCCAACGAAGTAAAACTTCGCAACCATAAATTGAGTTATTTTTTAGTTCAATCTGAGGCTGAAAATAAAGCGCTAACTCATCATTCATTAATGCTTTTCTTAAATCAGCTGCGAGTTTTAATTTCTTTTGCACATACTGATTACCATCACTTTGGTAAATATACCAATGATCTGGACTATCAGACGCTAAGTCCACTGCTTGCAATGCTCGTTGCTGTAATTCATCTACACTTGATGCGTGGGTAGGAAAACTAGCAATGCCTATATCAACATTTCCTACTAAATATGTACCTTCTAAATACACTCCACTTTCTAACGCTGCATTAACTAAAAATGCATATTGCTCAATTAAATCACTCGGAATTTCATCATACAAAATGATAGCTAAAGAATCATCGTTAAATCGGGATATATGATTAGGTCTTGTATTTTCTTTATTATCTATACTTGCTAAATCTAAGCCTGATAATTGTACATTTAACTGGTTTGCAACTTCAGTTAAGTAATCATTTGCATGTCGAATTCCAAAACTTGAACGAGCATCAGCATAAGTTGTTGGTTTTATAATTATTAAAGTGTGCTTTTTTTTATCTTCTTGAAGCTGTGTTAATTGTTTTTGTAAAACTAAACGGTTAGGTAACCCAGTCACAGGATCATGGGTTGAAAAATAAGCTTGCTTTAGCTCTCGCTCTTTATATCGCTCAGAAAAAGCAAAAGAAATTAATAAAATTTGAAAAACAATAACAAAAGGCTCTAACTGATAAATAATTGCTTCAGGTAAAACATCAAAATATTTTGAAGCTAAACCAGTAATATCTAAAGTAATTATTGGCAACCAACTCATTAAAAATATTCTATTGAATCTAAATTGAGCGTTATAATTGGTAATCAATATAAATATTATTAAGGAATAAAAAACAGGCTTGCCAAATATAAAGCTAACTTGAGGCATATAAAAGTTAATTAGTAGAAGCCCAATAAGAACAAAGTTTACAGCCATTGCTATTTTCCAAACTCTATAATTTTTCTTATGTACTCTTAAAAAGTTAAGTATAAATAAAGTCGCGCAAATAAAGTTAAAATAGACTAGAACTGAATTGCTTTTAAGCAAAGTAATGAGTTGTGGAGAGTAAAAAAACGTATTAATTCCTTGCTCTGATAATAATATAATCAGGTTAAGTAAAAGGTAACAGCTGTAATATACAAAAGTGCGATCTTTAGTACTGCGGTAAAATACTAAATTATAAAAGCATATTATCAGTAAGATACCAATAAAACCGCCCCAGAGCATATATTCTAAATAAAGTCCCTTATCTATATTTTGGGTTGAAGTGAGAACTAAACTATTATTTTTAATTTTTTCTATTGATGGTAGTGACGAAATAGCAGTACTGGCATGACTCGGCAGGCTAAAAAAGGATAAAACGCTGATAATATAAAATAAAAAAAACCGTCCTTGTATGGTCATACTCGTACCGATAAAAATATCCTTAATACAAGTATGGAAGCTTTATAAAAATGCGCCATGTAAAACATGAGAAAAAGTGAAACTTTTTATGTTTTTTATAAAGCTTACATATTATGACTCTAGACCTCTCTAGGAATCATCATCACTAATTCGACTTGCGACTGCTCCGCTCTGATCTTTATATTTAGCATCTTTGCGGGCATTGTAAGGCTTTTCAGCTGGGCTAGACATGGTTTCAAAGCTCAGAGCGCCTATTTTCATTTTAGGTTTTAGCGCTAAAGGTAATTTTCCTGAGTTATAAAACTCCAAAACAATATTTCCTGACCAACCGGGATCTATTCTATGGGCAGTAACATGAACCATAAGACCTAAACGTGCCAAAGAGGAGCGTCCATCGAGCCAACCAACTATATCTGATGGTAGTGTGACCGATTCAAAGGTCATAGCTAAAGCAAGCTCTCCTGGATGTAAATAAAAAGCGTCATCATCATTAATGATGATTTCATCACTCATTATTGCCTCCATTGATTTATTGACTTCATCTTTTGGTCCACTTAAATCAATGTAAGGCATCGCATGTTCTTTAAATACTCTAAATTTATGACCTAATCTTAAATCAACAGTTATGCCCGAGATCATATCTTCAGTAGGTTCAGGTTTAATTTTAATATGTTCTGCTTGCAAACTTTCTTTAATGTGAAGATCTGATAATCTCATTACTACTTTTAACCTTTTACTTTGTAAATAACCAACTTAGGTTATTTAATTAATTCTTAAAATTTAATCATCTGTAAATATGATTTCAACGTTGCTCTTATTTGCTTGTTGATAATATAGTTGGCTTGCAACTAATCTTGCTGCTTGTCGGTAATGCTCGCTGATATCTAATTTTGATTCAGCAGCAATCATTTTACCTTGTTCGCCATATTCCCGAATAGCCAATTGTAAGGGGATCTCGGCTAATAAAGGTACACCATACCGATGTGCCATTTTTTTACCACCATCTTGACCAAATACATGACTAGTTTTCCCGCAATGGCCGCAAATAAAATGACTCATATTCTCAATTAAACCTAATATTGGCACTTTTACTTTTTCAAACATAGCAATGCCTTTTTGTGCGTCTGCTAAGGCAAGGTCTTGGGGTGTTGTTATGATTATGGCACCGCTGGCTGGCACTTTTTGCGACATTGTTAATTGAATATCGCCTGTACCTGGTGGCATATCTACAATAAGATAATCCAAATCCCCCCAATCAGTTTCATTTAATAACTGACTTAAAGCGCCTGATGCCATTGGTCCACGCCAAACCATGGCACTTTCAGCTGGAACCAAAAATCCGATTGATTGAGATTTAATACCATCTTTAACAAAAGGCAACATGGTTTTGTCATCTTTAGCCTGAGGTTTCTCACCTTCAAGCCCTAATAATATGGGTATAGAAGGTCCATAAATATCAGCATCTAAAATTCCCACCTTCGCACCTTCACATTTCAATGAAACAGCTAAGTTAACTGCTGTAGTTGATTTACCTACTCCCCCTTTTCCTGAGGCAACTAAAACAATATGTTTAATTTGATGGATTTTTGCAGTTTCTTTCAATTGACATGTCAAAGTTAATGCGACTTTTATTGCTAACTTTTCCATTAAAAAACTTTCAATGCGGATTTTTTCACCTGTTGCTGGAAAGTTTAATTCTAATGATAATTTTATCGCACTTATAATATTGTCTTGTTTTTCGAGTTTAAGATCGACTATTGAACTGCAATCAAGCAGACCAATTGGGAATATATCACTTTGATAATCTTCAAGAGATTTTTGCAACAAAACTTCAAAATCACATTCTTGTGATGTTTTTTTATGCTCTTTTTGCGATTTTGAATGATTAAATAACTTATTTAAACTAAACATGATGAGAAATTCGAGTTTCAGTAATGAAAAATGCCGTCAAATTATGTAACATTCAAGGTATTAAAACCAGTCTGTGCTTAAAATACTTATAAATTACATTTTTAAGTATAAAAGCAAATTAAATAACATACGGTAAAAAATTTATGGCACCTAGAAAAATCCTCATCACAAGCGCGCTTCCTTACGCTAATGGCCCAACTCACCTTGGCCATATGTTAGAATATATTCAGACTGATATTTGGTCTCGCTTCCAAAAGTTAAGAGGCCATGAAGCATATTATGTTTGTGCTGATGACGCTCATGGTACGCCAATCATGCTAAACGCTCAAAAACAAGGCATTACACCGGAAGAAATGGTTGCTGCTGTAAGTTTTGAAAGACAAAGAGACTTTGCAGATTTTAATATCAAATTTGATAATTATCACAGTACGCACTCTGAAGAAAATAAAGAACTTAGCTCTCTCATTTACACACGATTAAATGATGCTGGTTTCATAAAGAAACGTACCATTGAGCAATTATTTGATCCTGAAAAATCAATTTTCTTACCAGATCGCTTTGTAACAGGTACTTGTCCTAGTTGTGACTCAGTAGATCAAAATGGTGATAGTTGTGATTCATGTGGTGCAACTTACAGCCCTACTGAGCTAAAAAATCCTAAATCTGTTATGTCGGGTGCAACACCAGTACTTAAAGATTCAGAGCACTTTTTCTTTGATTTGCCTGCATTTGAAGGCATGTTAAAAGAATGGTTGAATTCTGGTTCTATCCAAGAAGAAATGGCGAATAAGCTACAAGAGTGGTTCACTGATGGTTTACAGCAATGGGATATTAGCCGAGATGCACCTTATTTTGGTTTCGAGATCCCCGGAGAGCCAGGAAAATATTTTTATGTTTGGTTAGATGCACCAATTGGTTACATGGCAAGCTTTAAAAATTTATGTGATAAATCAGATCTTAATTTCGACGAGTTTTGGGGTGAAGATTCAAAAACTGAGCTGTATCACTTTATTGGTAAAGACATTATTTATTTTCATAGTTTGTTTTGGCCTGCAATGCTTGATGGCGCTAAATTCCGTAAACCGACCAATGTATTTGCGCACGGTTTTGTAACGGTTAATGGCGCTAAAATGTCAAAGTCTAAAGGCACATTTATTAAAGCCCGTACTTATTTAGATCACTTAAACCCTGAGTACTTACGTTATTATTTCGCCGCTAAACTGAATTCAGGCATTACAGATTTTGACTTAAACTTAGAGGACTTTGCACAACGTGTAAATTCAGATCTTGTTGGTAAAGTTGTCAATATCGCAAGTCGTTGCGCAGGTTTCATCACTAAGAAATTCGATGGCAAGTTAAGTGATGCAATAATGGATCAAGCATTATTAACAGAGTTCCAAGATGCGTCTGAGTCCATTGCAAATAGCTATGAAAATAGAGAGTTTGGTCGTGCTATTCGCGAAATAATGGCATTAGCTGATAAAGCGAATCAATTTATTGATACAAATGCACCATGGGTTTTAATTAAGAATGAAGATACGCAAGAGCAAGCACATCAAGTGTGTTCTTTAGGTATCAATTTATTCCGCTTATTAATGGTTTACTTAAAACCTGTACTTCCAGAAATGGCACAAAACGTTGAAGCCTTCTTAAATGAAGAGTTAACTTGGGAAAGTGCTAAAAAGCAACTAACTGGTCACGAAATCACTAAATTCAAGGCATTAATGCAACGTGTCGAAATGGACAAAGTAAATGCAATGTTAGAGGATTCAAAAGAAAGCCTAGAAGCCACAACTCAAGCAGTAATAGATCCAAACAGTCCATTAGCAAAAGAACCAATTGCTGATGAAATTGAGTTTGATGACTTTGCTAAAATTGATTTACGCGTAGCTTTAATAGCTAAAGCTGAGCATGTAAAAGGGGCTGATAAACTCCTTAAATTAACATTAGATTTAGGTGGAGAAACACGCCAAGTTTTTGCAGGTATCAAATCGGCTTATCAGCCAGAAGAAATTGAAGGCAAATTAACGGTTATGGTAGCAAACCTAAAACCACGTAAAATGCGCTTTGGTATGTCTGAAGGTATGGTATTAGCAGCAGGGCCAGGTGGAAAAGACATTCACATCCTAAACCCTGATGAAGGTTCTAAACCTGGCATGCGTGTAATGTAGTTCCTTATAACTTAATTTATAGTTTTTAGGCACAGTTATAGTATTTATACTGTGCCTAATACATTTGTCTTAATACCAATTTCTGACTTTAGCCCCTTCGCGAAATTACTTTTCAATATAGCTGAATTTACTCTGTAAAATAAATCAAAATCATATAGTATAAAGATAAAAGTGGGACAAACTATCATGTTTAAAAGCTCAAATACTTAATCAATGTAATTAATTCATTATTTTAGGTGTCCTGAACTACATTAGACCTTATACTCTATTTAGTTATACAATTAAGCCTGATTCTAAAGCATAATAAAAATATAGGACCATCATGTCAGCTCATTACGCACAAATAAAAGAAATATGTGATGCACTTTATGATACTAAGGAAGGTTTGTCTTTAGATCGTATTTTTGAACAAACTCAGTTACCTAAATCTGAAGTTATTATTCACTATAAAACATGGCGAAGTGAAGCTGCTAATGATTCAGCTCAAGTAAACCTTGATCCCAATGTTAATAAACAATCTTTTAGTAATGAATTTTTAGATGCATTTAAAACTGAAGTATCGAATCAAGCTGAAGTATTAAATAAAGCAACAAAACAACAATTAGAGTTCTCTTTAGAAATTGAACGAAATACTGCTACAAGTTTACAAGAATCTGAAAATAGAGTGACACAATTAACACAACAAATATCTGAGTTAGATACCGATATAAATGAACAAAAAGTAAAGTATCATGAGGAAATTAGTGATTTACAAAAAAAATTAGAAACTACAACTATAGAACTTACAAATAGTTACGAGCATAAAATCACTCAGCTAGATGAATCTAATAAAAATAACATCAATGAACTTACTCAGGATTTTGAAGTTAAAATCACACAATTAGTCAAAGAAAATGAAACGGTCTCTTTGGCTTCAACAGCTTTTCAAGAGCAAATAATTGAAACCAAAACTTCCTATCAGAACCAGTTAGATGAAAAAGAACAAAACCATACACTTGAACTCACTAATATAACAACTCGTTTCGAAAACGAGCTATCCAATAACAATCAAAATTACAGTGAAAAAGTATCTGAATTAGAGAATAATTTTACAGTTCAAACTGAAAAACAAATATCAGCTCATAAAGATGAGTCAATCTCTTTAGTCGAAATCTATGAAACAAAACTTGCTGAACTGACTCAAAGTTTTGATACACAATCAAGTGAAATAGCGCAAAAGCATAGTTCAACAACTCAATCACTTACTGATAATTATGAATCAAAAATTACAGAGCTAACACAAGACAAAGAATCGCATATAGCACAAGCAAAAGAATCCTATGCAACTGAAATTTCAGATTTAAACAATGAGGTTTCAAATAAAACAGATTTATTAACAACAAGTAATAAAAATTTAAATGAAACACAAATACAAAACGATCAATTACAATCTCAACTAACTGACTCTGAAAATAATTTAAAACAAAAAACAGTAACATTGGATGATGCTTTAGAAGCTAAAACGCTATTACAAACAACGCTAAAACAAACAGAGTCTAGAATTTATGATTTAAAAGAACAAAACACTTCTGCAAATGAGCATAATCAAAATTTAAACGACTCTTTAAATGCACAAAAAGAAACAGTAGAAAAAGCACAGCAGTTATCTGAAGCTGCAAAAACATCATTGTTAAATATGAAACAGGAAAACCAAAAGTTAATAGAGCAGATGAATTTCATTAGAAATAATTCAACATCTACTCTAGAAAGGTTAACTAACAAATCAGAGATCGCGATTTCTAAAATTAGAAACTTAGAAGAAAAACTAACGAGCGAACAAACTTCGAGTTACCACGTTAAATCTGACAATGAAAGATTAAAGGAACAGCTTGACTTTATAAAACAAAACTCAAGTACCACATTTGAAAGGCTAACCAAAAGCGCAGAGCAAGCGATGACTAAAGTCAGGCTCTTAGAAAAAGAAAACTCAGACCTTAAAGAAAACGTTTCAAATACATCGAATGCTTAAAGTGACTTTACTTTAACCGCAGGATTACCCAAATAAAGACTATTTGGGTCAACATCTTTGCTAACCACACTTCCCGCGCCTATAACACTATTATCACCAACCTTTACACCAGGTAGAATAATCACCCCAGCTGCAATCCAGACATTTATTCCTATATTAATATCCTGAGAATAGTTATGCTTTTTTAATCTCTCCAGTGGATTTATATCATGCGATACAGTCAGTATTTGTACATTTGGTCCAATAAGAGTGTCTTGTCCTATATTTACCTTACCGCCATCTAATATCGTACAATTAACATTAATATAAACTCGATCTTCTAAAAATATTTGGTCTGAATAATCACAATGAAAACCTGATTCTATAAAAACATCTTGACCACATGAACCAAAAGTAGATTTCAATCGTTTTAGATTTCCTTTACTTGGACTTTTACTAAATAAACGACAAATTTCATGTATTTGTTTTCTTTTTTGAAGACGTTCAGGTGATAAGCTATCAAAACGTTTTTTCATTTAACTACTCTCAAATCAAAGGACCATAATTTAATCATGAATATCACTCACGACAAAGTTTTTATCTCACTTTATCTAAGGGTAAAGAAAACATAAAACCTGTACCAATGTTTATTTCAGAATGTACAGTAACAATCCCCCCTAATGCTTCCACTTCAGCTTTTACTGCTGAAAGCCCCATTCCCCTCCCTGATAATTGACTTATTGATTGTGTTGTACTTAGTTGATCGGAAAAGATAAGTTGAAGTAATTTATTTTTCGAAGTGACTAAAGCTTCTTGCTCTGTAATTAAATTAAGCATAATAGATTTCTCAACGATTTTTTCTAGATCTATTCCATGTCCATCATCTGATATTTCAAGCTGTAGGTAATTTTCATTACTTGATACAGTACATTTAATTTCAGCTAGCGCTGATTTATGAGACAACTCTCTTTCATCTTTACTTTCAATGCCATGACATATACAGTTTCTAAATATATGAACTAATGCCCGATTGAAACTATTTATATTTTTCTCATTAACAAACACAGAATCCCCAGTCACAACCAAAGACTTGATTGATTTATCAAATCGTTTTGCTAGTCCTTCTAAGCTTGAACGGTGACATTGTATAAGCTTCTTAAAATCAACTTTACTAAGTTGCTGACAGACATATATTAAAGGTAAAACATCACCTGTTAAATTTTTATTTGAAACTAGATTTACTGTGATACTTTCTATTTTATCTACCAAAGATTTCTCAACAGATATACAATCTTTCATTGAAAAAAATGGGTCCCCTAAAATATCAATCAACATGTCTAAATCTTTTTTTAAATTACGTTTAATTTCAGATAAACATAATAGTTTACGAATCATATTATGGCTTGTTGCTTCATCATTAATTAATAACAAACCAAAAGCATCTTCTATTTCATGTAATGTGTTCGTGATATTATCTAAATAGAATTGAGAGAATAAACTTTTAAATGTATGCAACTCTCTATGAAGTTCAGCTACTAATATAAGGTTGATTAGATTCACTTTTTCATCTGTATAATCACTTTTTTCTAGGTTGAAAACAAGACGGTCAAAAGCCTCTAGTGTTTCAAAAAAAAGTGATTTATCATTAACCACAGCTAATACTAACTGTAATTTTTTTTGATCTTCTCTCGCCTCTTTTTGCAATTGATATTGCTCGGTTTTATCCGTTAATATCAACATAATCTTATGATTTTCTTGCATCTGAAAATTTAATGCTATTTTTTTATCATGTATTTCTAAATCCTTAGGTAAAAGAGAAACAATTAACTCTACCTTGAAGTCATCTTCTTCAGCTAAAGCGCGCTGTAATATCTTTTTATTATTTTGTTTTGTTAATAAATCACCGCTAAATAACAGTTCTGCAATACACTTCCCTGAAGGTTCAGTTAAAAAAATCTGTTTACATTGCGCGCTATATTCACTTCTTACAATTAATGTTTGACCAAAATACAAAAAACCTTGCCCTGAACTATCTAAAAGAGCTTGTACTTTCCTCTTGGTTTTTGCTAATTGCTCATTTGATTTAGAAACAGATGCAGCAAAACTAGCTATTTTTCTATTCCAAGCAATGGTCGCAGAAAATACGATTAGACTAATAATTATCATTTGCCATATCAAACTGTAGTCAGTTTTGACTAATAAATCTTCACGTCTATTCCACTTCTTAAATATTGAGTTTCTTTCTAATGGCGTTATTTCACTCAAAACTAAATTAATAATATCCAACAATTGTGGCAAGTCTTTATGAACGGCAAAACTAAGAGTATCTAAAAATTCAACTTGCCCAGTAATTTTTAAATTATTTATGCCAAGCTCATCCATCAGATAAGAACAATGAACCAAAGGACATAACAATAAATCTATTTCGCCTTGATTTACACTCAAAATAGCTTGTGTCATAGATTCAAAAGGCTTAATTATTAAATTGGGGTAATTATATTGGGTATAGAGTAGATAACTTGCATCCTTAACAATACCAATACTTTTGCTATTTAAATCGTGTAAATCCTCGAATGAAATTGATTGCTTATTTGAACTGACTAAGATTACAGGCGAAGTAAAGAATGGCTCTGAGAAAATATAATCCCTTTTTAAGTTTTTGTTTGTTTTATTACCCACGATAAGCTGAGCAGGCTCTAACCCAAACTGTACTTCAACATCAGATGAATATTCTTTAATTAAATTTATAGGTATTTTTTGCTCAATTAAACTTAAAAAATCAGCAATCATGCCTTGATAAACTGAATTTTCAACCTCACCCAAAGGTAAACCTACCGTAGGGAGTAAAATTTTCAATTGTTCATTTTTTCTTAACCATAATATTTGTTCTTTACTGACTTTTGATCTTTCATCATTTTCAAATTGACTTCTATTAAACCATTTACGCCTCAAAGCTATAAATTCTTCTTCAGGAATAGTAAATACAGCTTTATCAATGATATTTCTAAGTATTTTATTATTTAAGCTTGTAGCCATCGAATGAGATGATTGCTTTATCATCTCAACTTCAGAAATAGATGAAAAGACTAAATTTTTGATTAAATATTTTTCAAGTAAATAATCAGCTACAGCCTCAGGTGCAATAAATGCGGATATTTTTTTCTCTGACACAGCTAGCAAGCCATCTTTTATGGAAGCAACATAATAATATTTAATATCAGGGTATTTTTGTTTTAAAATTTTGACTATTACTGAGTTTTTTTTAACACCTAAGCTTTGATTGTTTAGGGATGCTATATCCGCATTTTCTAAGCCATTTTTATGCGTAATTAAAACATTACGGCTTTCAAAATATGGCAACGTGAAATGCGCTTGCTTTTTATTTTTGGAACTTGTCATGGTATCTAGTAATACATCAAAAACTCTTTCATCTAACTGCCTAAATTCATCATAAAATTTGTCATAGGAATACTCTAATTGAATATTTAATATTTCACTGACTTTCTCAATGATATCTATGCTGAACCCTTTATATTCACCATTTTCAATATAATTGAAAGGAGCGAAATCTTCCTTTATGTTAACCTTTAATATTTTTTTATTTTTTAAATATGTTAATTCTTTAGCAGATAAACCTAACTTGTTTTTTATTGGTGCTGATTCTAAAATCCACTTTTTTTTCAGTTGCATTACCTCAAGATCAGAAATCGAGTTTACTGTTTTATTTAAAATTGAAGTAAGGGTCAAATTATTTTTATTGGTTGCTAAGCTTAAAGAGATATTTTGAATTTTAAGCTCTTTTGGTACAGGGCTGATCCTCAAACTTGCCATGTACCCCTTAATAATACGCTGGCTACTATCACTTTCCACAGCAAAATGAACATCGGCCCCCCCAGAAACTAACAAATCGAAAGCATCTTTAGCTCTGTCAACTTCGATAATTGGATTTTCAGGAAAAGTACTTTTTATATTTTCATTTACACCAAAACCAACAACTATTACTATTTTTTTATCTTTTAGATTATTTAATTTACCGACAATTTGGGACTCATTTTTACGGGTTACGCTAACAAAATTAACATGTACATAAGGTTCAGTAAAAGCAGCATATTGTGACCTTGTCTCTGTTTTTAAAATATTAAGCATAATATCTAATTCATCACTCTTTAACATCTCAAGATAATCTACCCACGATTTATTTTGAATAAACTTCAGCTGCAAACCTAATCTATCAGTAATTAGTTTGATATAATCAATGCTTACCCCTACCGGTTTTCCTTTTGAAATATAATTAAATGGTGGAAAATCAACTTCACTTTGAACACGAAGAATCGGGTTTTCTTTGAGATAAGAAATTTCTGACGCTGACAACTGATTTAGAATGCTTTCACTGTTAGTATCTTTTTTAGTTACTCCAAACCATTTAGCTCTAAGGTTCTTTTTTTTATACTCAGGTATAAAATTAATTGCTTTATTTATAATATTAATTAAGGTTAAATTATTTTTATTCGCTGCTATCGACTCATTTCCGGCAAAAAAATCAAGTAAAGTTAAATCTAAACCTGTAAGTTGAAGCTCTTCAATATAATGATTAGCCACTGCGTTACTAACAATAAATGCATCAACTTCATTTTTTGAAACACCAACTAGTCCCTTAATTTCTGAATCTAGATTTACTTTTATAATATCTGTATATTTTTTAGATATCATTTTAGATATCATATGATCTTTTACTATTCCAAGCTTTTTCCCTTTTAATTTTTCTAGTGTATTAAACTTAAAAAATTGACTTTTTTTTGTGACTAATGCAAGTGATACTTTTGCGATTGGTTGTGTAAATGCGAAGTTTTGTTTTCTTTCTGAAGTCTCGCTGATATTAACGATTAGATCTAATTGTCCATCTTTTAACATTTTTAAATATTCAGACCATGACCTATCAGGAACATAATTAAACTTAATACCTATTATCTCTGAAATTAACACCAAATAGTCAATACCATAACCCACTGGTTTATTATTAACTCTGTAATTTATCGGTGCATAATCATTATCATTTTGAACTGTTAACACTGGATGTTCTTTTAAATACTTTTGCTCTTTGGGGGTTAATAATTGCCAGAACTCGGGATTGGCTAAAGATGGAATTTGTTCACTTTGAGATGAGAAAGAAAAAATAAAAATAATAATAAAAAAAATTAACTTGGGAGGTGAACGATTGATTGATATTTTCACATCTAACATCGATACATCCTTATAAAGACTCAGTTATTTTTAGTAAGTGCTAAAAACTTACAACCTGGTTTCTGCCATTATTTTTTGCTTGATACAAGGCTTTATCGGCACGTTCAACCAAAGCATCATCCGTATCACCTTCTTTAAAAACAGAAATTCCAAAACTTGCCGTTTTATTACCAACCGTTGTAAATTCATATTGATCTATTATTTGTCTTAATTTTTCTGCTAGTTTTATCGCATCAGTTTCATGAGTACCAGGGCAAATAATCATAAACTCTTCCCCTCCCCAACGACCTAAAGTATCAGAAGTACGAATTTGTTCTTTTAAAATTTGTGCAAATTCAATCAAAACTTTATCACCAACTAGATGGCCATATTCATCATTTACATTCTTGAATTTATCTATATCTAAAATCATGACGGAAAAAGTGCTTTCGCCTCTATTTGAGCGAGACATTTCATAATCAAATACTTCTTCTAATTTAACGCGATTGTAAATTTTCGTTAACCTATCTGTAATTGCAGATACCTCTAACATTTTAGTTTTTAACGCTAATTCAGCATGCGCTTCAGCTAAAGAGTTTTGCACTTCTTTTAACTCTGTAATATCAACAGCAATTGAGTATTTGGCAATTCGTCCATCCGGCCAACCAATGCATTTGTCTTGAAGTTGATACCAGCGGTCATTTACCTCATTAAATTTTTCATGTATTAATGTTTGATTATTAATTTCATTTTTTTCGTTTAATAACTGCTTTATATTACAAAAGTGACATGGACTTTCTTCATAATAAATCGCTTTATAACATTTTTTTCCTATCAAATTTTTTGTAGCTGATTTAAAGGCCTTATTCACAAAAATAACTTCATAAGTATTTACATCTGCCACATATATCCCAAATGGGATTGCATCAAATAAGCTATTAAACAGTGACATTTCAGCAGTAAGCTTCATTTACGATACCGTATTAAAACTTTATCTATTGTATCTGTTAATTTTTCCAATCTAATGGGTTTTAAAACATAGCCTTTTGCACCTGCATCTATGGCATCCATCACCATATTTTCTTGACCATGAGATGTAACCATAATAATTAAAGCATCAGGATCTAGCGCCAATATTTTTTTTGTTGCTTCAATGCCATCCATGTCAGGCATGGTGATATCCATCGTCACCAAGTCAGGTAAAAACTCTTTATAATGGGTTATTGCCTCTAGCCCGGTTTTACTGCGATGAATAACTTCATGACCAATATCAACTAATAATTTTTCTAGTTTTTTTACTGTGATCATGGAATCATCAACAACTAAAATTTTTAAACTTTGATTCATAATTCCTCCTGTAAATAATCTAATTTACAGTCAAATAGTTCCCTTGGACCAATACAAAATATTTGTAATCTACCCATCTTTGTTTGAACATCTGCGGTAAAAAACTGTGCATCTTTATGTCTATAAATATTTTTAGCCTCTGTTATCACTACCGGTGGTGATAAAGTAATTGTTTCACCTTCCAACTGAAATCGACTTAGGCTGTTTCCTAGAATAATGTTAATAATATCCGCAACGGTTTCTTCTAAATAAAGTTCTAATTCATCTTCAGGGATATCAAGTTCTTCTGTATATTTTTGAGTACTATATTCGGCAAGGTTGCGATCAAAGCTCATAGCAAACATCACACGAACCGGACCTTCAACCGCAAGTATTGAGGTTAGATAATCTAATGTTAGCCTTTGAACATCACTGAAATGGAATTGTATATGGCTATTTGGGATCGCAAGTTCAGTTTCAAAAAAAGAATGTGTTCTTTCGCATACGTATTCAACTAAACGGCGTGCGTCAACTACCTTCAATGCCATGACTCCCCCTAAAATGTATATATCCAAACCAATTACATAAGCTGATTTCAGTTATAGCGACTAAGGTATAATTTTATTTTATTACATACATTTAGAATCATAGTTTAGATTTTAAAATATGCTCATTATTACTTAACAATTCCCTTATAAAGTAAATATATTGCGCTTCAAAAATACAAAAAGCGAAGTTAAAAACTTCGCTTTCAATGCTGCAATTATAATATTCTGAGAAATTAGCTATTGCATAACTCTTTTAATGCTTTACCTGCTTTAAAAACGGGCACATGCGCACCTGGAATAGTCATTGCTTCACCTGTTTGTGGATTTCGACCTTGACGCTCAGGACGGTAATTAATAGAGAAATTACCAAAGCCTGTCAGTTGCACTATTTCGCTTTCATAAAGTTGTTTAGTAACCGTGGCAACAAATGCCTCATAAAATTTCTTAGCTTGTACCTTAGTGATATCTGCATCTTTAGCGATTTGGCTGATTAGTTGTGTTTTGTTCATCGATTTTGTATTAACTGAAAATTTTGCAGAATAATAGCAGGTTTCATTAAGTTGAAATGTTGCTTTTTTGTAGCATTTTCAAGATATGTGCACCTTATTTTTATTTAATGATTAAAGTGCTCACTAAGCAAACAATGCGCACTATAATCATTTGGATATACTAGATTTATTTAACTAAAATTAAAGATTCAAATACGTCAGCTGTAATATAGCCTAAATTTTTATCTCCATTCTTGGGCTTTATTTTTGTTGAACCCATAAAATGCTCTCGCTCTTTACTGCCATCGTTATCACAATATGCCAGCATAAATCCAAGTTGTTTACCGATATTTAATTTTACCGGCTTTATCGCTTTATCAGAGTAAGTCGTGAATCCATCATCATAAACATCAATTGCCAACTCCCATATAACTTTATGAGGGGCGGCTTTATCTCGTTGCCATACACTTTTAATATGATCATTAAGCAATACGAAACCAGTTGAACCATCACTATTATTAGGCCCGATATCGACTACCTGATTATCTAAAGCAACATGATAAGCAAAAGCATTATAATTAAATTGGTGATTTCCACCCGATTTATCTTCATCTATGAAAACCTCTAAACAGTCATCATCCCAATACAAATATTTAGGATCACTATGTTGATCAAATAAAATATCATCAACAATTTCTGCTAATAGATAAAGTTTCCGCTCATCCCAAATAATCTTAAATCGACCATTAAAATCATCATTTGTGGGGACTTCTCCTAAAATATGTTGGTTTAAAGGATACCATTGAGCATTATTCCAAACTTTCTCATTACTAATTCCATCAATTTTAATGTTCTCTTTTGTATAAATGGCCTCAAATGCCAAACTTTGAAAAGAAAAAGTGATAATGAATATTATTTGTTTAATAATCTTAAAGCCCATAACCATTCTCCAGTAGTTTTGTCTGAATTTTCTCTAAAGTGTTAAAAATTGACAAGTTTGCGTCTACTAAAGTGACATCTGACTCATTAATTGTTGACTCTAATGCTTCATATTGGCTTGCTAACAATTGACTGCAAAAAAAATGATTCATGCGTTTATCTAACCTATGATGAATATCTCTAAAAGGCGCATATAAATGAAAATAGCTGATATCAAAGTTCAGCATTCTAAATATATTACGATGATTTTTTTTTAATCCTGAAAATGCCAAAATAACTCCTATACTATTTGCATGATGTTTTACTAAATGTTTTGATATTCTATCAATCCAAGGTAGTCGCATTGCATCGGTCAAAGGAATTCTAGCTGACATAAGTGATTTAGCTTCAGGTGAATGAAAATCATCGGCATCCAAATATGGCATAAACAACTGCTCTGCCAATTGATGTGCTATTGTTGACTTTCCGCATCCACTAACACCCATTACAATAATTAATTTCGGGTATAGATTCTCTTTTTTACTCATAAAGCATTGCCTCACCTGCAGAATATGGCGTAACCACAATCAAATTATATTGCTTACCTTTAACAATATTCGAAATGCAATTTCCTGTAAGTTCAACTCCATCTAACACTAACGTGATGGAAATCGCAGAATGAGACTGTATTATTTCAACATTAAAAATCGCACCTTGATAATGACGTATCACTTTAATGTTAGGCCAGTGTTTTGGTAATTGAGGATTCACAACTAAATTACCATTTTTACCTTTTAATCCACATAATCCTTCAACTAAGCAACGATAAAACCAAGAAACGGTTCCTGTATTGAACAATTGGCTAGACCGTCCTGCCATTTCAGGAAATTGATAATAAGCACCACGATAGTAATTAGGTATATAAATAGGCAATTGACCTCGTTGTATTAAATCTTTTTGATTTGGTAGCATTTTTCTTAATACCTTAAATGCTAAGTCAGACTTGTCTTTTGTATACAAACTAAATGCATAAAATACCGCCGCATGATTATAAACAGAGCCATTTTCAGAAACACCAGGGTGCTTTTGGGTTATTCTCCCGATATCCTCACGCATTTTAGTGTAACTAGGTGCTAGCATCATGACGCCAAATGGAGTCATAAGCTGTTTATTAATTTGTGTTATCAACTTATTTATTTGATTCTCATCCGCTGCACCACTTAACATCCCCCAAGATTGTGGGTTGAGGAAAATTCGGCCTTCTAGGTCTTTACCGACACCAAAAATCGTATCATCATCAGTTATTCCTCTTGCAAACCATTGGCCATCCCATAAATGCTTATTTATTGCCTTATTAATAGCCTTAGCTGATAATCTAAATTCTTTTACGTGTGTATGCATCTCTTTTGGTAAATTCTCACAGATATCACACCAAGTATTCAAAGCATATGCCGTAGCCATAGATAACCAAGTAGAAACACCAGAGCCTTTATGTCCAACCATATTCATAGGGTCGCACCAATCACCTTGTTCTATAAAGCTTAAACCTCGCGAGTCTGTTTTACTTAATAAATACTGCATGGCCAAATCGATATGCTGTTTAACAGTAAGTAAATCTTTACTATCGGCAAAAGAAACTAATTCATTCAATAAACTATGATCATCAGTTTCATCTAGATAGGCTAATAAACAAATCGGAAGCCAAACACTATGATCTGTATGGGGAATTTGGTTTATATATTTAAGTTCAGCATCTGGATGAAGTAAAATACCATCAGGCATTTCACCATTAATTGTTTGTTGCGATAGCGCGGTTATAAATGCGTTTCGAGTATAATCAGGTTTGATGTAACACATGCCCATAGCATCTTGTAAGTAATTTCGTGTTTGAGGATCTGTACTTAAACGATTAGTATCGCCATGATAAAACATTTGCCGAGGTAACCAATGATTTACGAACTCATTCAAAGTGGGATCTGGGGTTTCAATTTGTATGCATCCTTTAGCTTGGTTAATATATTCTTGGTATGTTTGCTTTTGCTTCTCAAATGCGTATTTTTCCTCAAAGTATTTATCTTTTATACATGTAATTTCTTCTTCATTTTTAGCTGGTCCAAATAAAAATTTATATGATTTTTCAGCAGCAGACTCCAATTCGGTTGAAAATTGTAAAGCAGCTAAAGGTGTTTCATATACTGCATTTGAATTGCTTAATTTGTCTTGTTTAATGTCCTCGGGATCATGTAATCCCCCCTCTCCTTCAAACACATTTTGATTAGCACACCAAGCAGTAGGTTTAATATCTGCAATTAAAAATGTTTTATCTTTATAGTTTTGCTGTTTAAAGTGATCTTCAACTTTTTGATAAGGCGTAATACTTGATGCAACTATGCCATTGAGTTGCTCATCAAATATGGCTGATTGGGACATCCACGACATATACCCAATAGAAAAATAGGGATAGATACTAATATTTCTTTTTTGATCGGTTAAGTTTTTAACATTTAGTTGCCACAGCTCAATAACATCATCTTTACTTAAACTTAAAATCAAAGAAATCTCTAATCCATTTTGCACGACAGTCCAACAAATTTCACTGGCTGTCACTGTGAAGTTAAACTGCTCAAATTGACTTCTTACGGGCTCATAAGGCACTGAAAATAATGCATTAGACGATTCATCTTTTATATAAAAAAAACGACCAGGATGATGAGTAAAATAATGGTGCTCGGGTTGCATAAATGTTTTTGCTTCATTATTTGGTCCATTAGAGTATTTCGCCGGTTCAGGTTGCATAAATTGTGATACAGCATAGCCCCGGCAATTCATCTGTATCATCATTTTGCTATTCCACAAAAAACCACCCGCATTAGGCATTGAAGTCGGAGAATCTAAATGCATTTTATATTGAGGTGACATTTTTAATTTTGATTCAATAAGAGACATCTTCTTTTCCTAAATTAGTATTAAGCGCATTTTGTACTTGTAACATTTGTTTATTTTTAAGTGGATATAATCTAACGATAAAAACGGCGATAAGCGCAAAAACTCCCGGAATAAGCGTCATTAATAAAACAATACCGTGCATAGATGCACCTGATTGCATTTGATTTGCAACATAACCCATAGATGCTAAAAGCCAGCCCATTAACCCGCCTGCTAATGCACCTCCTAATTTTTGTGCAAATGCCGCAGCAGAAAAAATCATTGCTGTAGCACGACGTCCCGTTCGCCATTGCGAATAATCGGCAGTATCTGCATACATGGAAAATACCAAAGGAGATTTTGGACCCAATGCCAAACCAATCAATATTTGTAAAGTGAATATTAGGAACAAGTTGTCTTTAGGAATAAAATAAAAAATGATGGATAAAAGACCAACGATAAGCATCAGATATTGTAATAGTTTAGTTTTATCAAAATATCGTGTTAGTAAAGGGGTAGAAGCAGCACCAAAAGCAAGTGATAACATATAAACCATTGCAAATGTACCTATTAAATCTTCTCGTTGTACATAATATTTAAAGTAAAAAGTACCTGAACTACCCCGTAAAGTAATGGTTAACATGATAATCAAAGCAAGAGAAAACAAAACTAACCAAGGTTTATTGTTTAGTAAGTCTTTTATATCTTGAGAGATAGGTGTTTTTTGATTTTTAGGAGGCGAAATACGCTCTTGAGTTGTAAAAAATGTAATACAAAATAGAATTGCCGACATTAAACCGTATAAACCCATAGTACATTGCCAACCAACTACTTCATTTCCATTACCAAAAGTGTGACTAAAGTAATCTACTAATTCGGGAGTTAAATAAGCGACTAAAGTCCCTCCGGAGAATGCGCCTATAAATCTGAAACTTGTTAAAGTGGTTCGCTCTTGTGTATTAGAAGTCACAACACCTAATAACGCGCCATAAGGCACATTTATAAAGGTATAAGTGAGCATCATAAATATATAAGTCCCATATGCCCAAAGCAGTTTTCCATTTTCATCAAAATCAGGCACAGTGAAAGTTAATATCCCTGCGGCGACTATGGGAATTATTCCCCACAATAAATATGGTCTAAACTTGCCAAATCGTGTATGTGTTCGATCAGCAAGTGCCCCCATTAAAGGATCTGTAACTGCATCAATTAAACGGGTAACGAGCATCATAGTACCAACGGCTGCCGCAGATAAGCCAAATACATCGGTGTAAAATATAAATAGAAAAACATCAAAAATACGCCAATAAAAATTTGATGCAACATCACCTGCGGCATAACCTATTTTTTCTTTTATAGATAATGGTGTTTGTATGAGTGCTTTATTTTTTATCATTTTATCTATCCCTTCCAAGCCAAAAAGGAAATTATTCACCAAAACAAACTAAAATGAAAGCGCTTACATAAATTAAGGTGAAGTTTTTTTATACAGACGTTATTAATATTAAATTTACAGACACTGATTCATTGTTCTAGTAACGAGAAATGAATAAAAGATTAAAAAATATACCGATGCAAACTTAAGGTAATAAATACCTAGTTACAATCACTTAGATTAACAATAACAAACAAAACACGCTTAAATGTAACTAAATCGTAAATTTTTAATTGACGTAAGTAACAATTTAAATTAACTTTATGTAAGCGCTTACAAGTTACGTGCAACTTTAAACAATCAAAAATGAAAGCGCTTACACTGAATTTTGCAATATGACCTATAATAAAATTAAATCAGGGGATTTATATGAAGCATCAAATTTTTAGTAAAACCAAGTTGGCAACCAGTTTATCACTTATTCTAAGTGCTGTATCTTTCGCTCCGGCGTATGCAGCACAAGAAAAGGCAGCACAAGACATTGAAGTCATCGCAGTAACAGGTATGCGCTCGAGCATTAAAGAATCAACAAGACTAAAGCGTGATTCTGCCGGGGTGGTTGATGCGATTTCAGCTGAAGATATAGGTAAATTCCCTGATACTAACTTAGCTGAATCTTTACAACGTATTACAGGTGTTTCTATTAATCGTTCAAACGGTGAAGGTTCACAAGTAACAGTACGTGGTTTTGGTCCAAACTTTAATATGGTCACTTTAAATGGTCGTGCAATGCCTGCAGCATCATTACCTGGTGGTGGTGGTTCACCAAACTCACGTGCTTTTGATTTTGCAAACCTATCATCAGATAGTATTAAGTCTGTTGAAGTATATAAAACGGGTAAAGCAAATATCGCAACGGGTGGTATTGGTGCAACAATCAATGTAAATACAGCTAAGCCACTAGATAACCCAGGTCTACAAGCAAGTTTTGGTGCTAAGGCACAATATGATACAACAAATCGAGTAGGAGATGATCTTACTCCTGAGGTTTCAGGCTTATTAAGCTGGACCGATGAAGATGAAGTATTTGGTGTATCTGTTACAGCAAGCATGCAAAAACGTAGCAGTGGTACAGTTGGGGCTTATACTAATCAATGGCGTACGTCTGAATTTGATGGTTCTATTGCACAACAACCTACTGAGCCTGAATCAGGTGCGCCTGTCGTAATTAACAACGGCCCAGCTATCGGCCAAATGTATTCTATGCCTTCTGATTTACGTTACACAATAGCTGACAGAGAGCGTACCCGTACCAATGCACAGTTTACTTTTCAATTTCGCCCAGCAGACTCTATCACAACAACACTAGATTATACTTACTCAAAACAAGATCTTAATGAGCAAAGAGCTGAGCAATCTATTTGGATGGATACATATAAAAGTTCACTAACTTTTGACGATAATACTGTTAAAACTCCGGTTTTATATAATGAAGAACGCCGAGAACAATTACCCCGTGATTTAGGTTTGGCGGTTCAAGAATTAAACCAAGTTAATGAAAATAAATCTATTGGTTTTAACTTAAAATATGAAGCATCAGATTATTTAACAATTATATTTGATGCGCACGACTCTTCATCTGAAGCCTCACCTGATGCAGGTTATGGTAGCTGGGTTAACTTTGGCATGGGTGCAAATATCGCAAAAGGTCAAGGCGTTGATTACACAACAAGTTTACCAACTATGTATGTAGATTTTGATGACTGTGCTCGTACAAATCTTAATTGTAATAATACATTAGATGCATCAGATGTTGGTAGTTCAATTTTAGATATGAATTATGCGTCGCAAAGAACTGATATTACGCAAGTACGCTTAGAAGCTAAGTATGATTTTGAAGATAGCAGCATAAACTTTGGTATTGAATCTCGCTCAATGGAAAGTCATTCATTACAGTCATTAACACGTCATACTATGGGTAACTGGGGGGTTGAAAATCCGGGCGAGATCCCTGATGGTTATTTAACACCTATTGATATGCTAGGTGAGTTTGATGATTTTGATACAAACGACGGGTTTAGCCAAGGCTTCACCGGTAGCGCATCTCAATTAGGTAAATGGGCTGCAGGCGAATATGGCTTTGATTTTACTGCTGATGGTGCATATGCAACAAACCGTACAATCAAAGAAGATATTACCGCTGCTTTTGCACAATATAGCTATTCAGGTGACTTTAATGGAAGAGCATATAATATCATTGCAGGCCTTCGCTATGAAAAAACTGATAGCACATCAACAGCTAATATAGACTTACCGAATGCAGTTGCATGGGAAGGTAATAATGATTTCAACGTAAGATACGGCAACGATAAAGAGAATTTCTCGCTAGATAATAGCTATGATCACTTCTTACCAAATTTAGATTTTGATATTGAAGTTGTTGATGACCTAAAAGCACGTTTTTCTTACAGTAAAACAATTGCGCGCCCAACTTATAATGATTTAAGTTCAGCTGCAACAGTAAGTGGCCCAGGAGCTCCGACATTGATTCCTGGTGCATCACCTGCAACAGCAAGTACAGGTAATGCAAGTCTAATTCCATTAGAATCTAGCAATATCGACCTTTCTTTAGAATGGTATTTTGATGATACAAGTTACGTATCTGCTGGTTACTACCAAAAAAATGTTAAAAACTTTATCGGTATTGAGCCTGTTACACAAAACTTTTACGGATTAAGAGATGCAACTTCAGGCCCACGTGCACAAGCTGCTATCTCAGAACTTGAGTCTTTAGGCTTACCAATTACGGATTCAAACCTGTTCCAAATGGTTGCTGCCACAGAAAATGGCGTTGCATTTGACTCTATGAGTTACGAAGAGTTTGAAGCTGCATACGATGTATTGCCAAATAGTGATGATCCATTAATGGATTTTGTTGGCCAAACACCTGTTAACAACAAAGAAGCTAAAATTGATGGTTTTGAGCTAGCTGTCCAACACTTCTTTGGTGAAACTGGATTTGGTTTGCAAGCTAACTACACTACGGTTAATGGTGATATTGGCTTTGATGTAAATGCACCAACAAGTGTAACGCAATTTGCATTAGTTGGTTTAAGTGATACTGCAAACTTGGTTCTTATGTATGAAAACGATGACTTCCAAGCTCGTATTGCCTACAACTGGCGTGATGAGTTTTTGGCTAACGGAGCGCGTTTCCAAAATGAACCTGAATTTATTGAATCTTACTCACAAATTGACTTTAACGTATCTTATAACGTGAATGAAAAACTATCTGTATTCTTTGAAGGCATTAACATCACAGAAGAAAATAGCAGAAGCCACGGTAGAACAACAGCGCAAATGTGGAACCTAGAACAATTAGGTGCACGCTACGCATTAGGTGCACGTTATTCATTTTAATGCCCTATAGCTAACACATCCTAACTAAGCCGCTGAATTAATATTAATTCAAGCGGCTTTTTCGGTTAAATTATGAGAGAGTCTTTGCATGAATAAATCCATTAAAAATATTGTCATAGTTGGTGGCGGCTCTGCCGGATGGATCACTGCAGGCTTGCTGGCTGCCGAGCATAAAACCAAAAGTGATAAAGCCATTAATATCACTTTAATTGAATCTCCAGACATAAAAACGATTGGCGTAGGTGAAGGTACTTGGCCATCAATGCGTAATACATTAGATAAAATTGGCATCAAAGAGTCAGACTTTATCATTCAATGCAATGCTTCTTATAAACAAGGCTCTAAATTTATAAACTGGAAAGATTCAAAAAATAACGATGTTTATTACCACCCTTTTATGACACCAAATGGTTATACTGAAGTCAATTTACATCATGCGTGGCAACACAACCACACGATTAAAGCATTTGCAGACACAATCAATATGCAAAGCCACTTATGCCATCAGTCCCTTGCACCTAAACAAACTTCGACGCCAGAATATGCGAGTGTTACTAACTACGGTTATCATCTTGATGCTGCGAAATTTAGTGCAATGCTACAAGCGCATTGCACTAAAAATTTAGGTGTAAAACATGTTATTGCGCATATAAATCACGTTAATAACGATAATAATAATTATATTACTGATATAGAAACTTCATCTGAGGGTAAAGTATCAGGGGATCTTTTTATTGATTGTAGTGGTCTGAATGCTTTATTAATTGATAAACATTATAAGATTCCTTTTATAGATAAAAAGCACATTCTTTTTAATGATAGCGCGTTAGCTGTACAGGTGCCCTATTGCGACCCTAATGCAGAAATTGCTTCAGCAACGGTATCAACGGCGCAATCAGCTGGTTGGATTTGGGATATCGGTTTATCAAATCGCAGAGGCATAGGCTATACATATTCAAGTAAACATACATGCGATATTGAAGCTGAAAAAGCACTCAGAAAATATCTTTCAAAGTCCATAGATGATGAACAGATCCAAAATTTAAATATTCGAAAGCTCAACTTCAGGCCCGGACATAGAGAGAAATTTTGGCATAAAAACTGTGTTGCGGTGGGCATGTCATCCGGTTTTTTAGAGCCTTTAGAAGCCTCTGCACTTGCCTTAGTAGAGTTATCCGCAAATATGATAAGCGAAGAGCTACCCACTAACTTAGAGCATATGAACATCGTTGCCAAACGCTTTAATGACCGGTTTGAATATCGCTGGCAAAGAGTCATAGAGTTTTTAAAGTTACATTATGTGATTAGCAATCGAGAAGACTCACAATATTGGCTTGATAATAAAGCGCTACCAAGTATTCCTGAAAGATTAAAGGAGTTACTCACTTTGTGGCAATATCAGCCACCAAATATTAATGACTTTGTACAAAACCAAGAAGTATTCCCATCAGCAAGTTATCAATATGTGCTTTATGGCATGGGATTTGAGACGAAAGCATATCCTACAGATAAAGCCTTTAACAATATTGAATTAGCTCAACGCTATTTTGCACATAATCAAGAAACTAAATTAAAGTACCTTAATGCCCTGCCTTCTAACCGTGAACTAATAAACTATATTAAAAATAATAGATTAAGGAGTGCAGGCTAAAATCCTTTTTTTTAAAACACCTAAAATAGAGATGAATTTTGAATACACTAAAAGTTAAAAAAGTTGTAATTTCCGAAGCTGGCACAGCTGAGCTTTGTATCGCTTGCAGGGTTAGCATCGAATTTTTTAACTAGATACATTTATTGATTAAATAAAACGAATAATAATTTCAAACACCAAAAACAAATGGGGTGAAACTTGAATACATCTAAAGTACAAAAAGTAGTAATTGCCGGTGGTGGCACCGCAGGCTGGATGACTGCAGCTGCATTAAGCAAGTTATTAGGAAAAAACCTTGATATTACCTTGGTCGAATCTGACGAAATTAGCACTATCGGTGTAGGTGAAGCGACCATTCCTCCCATAAGAACTTTCCATAAACTGCTTGGTATCAATGAACAAGAACTAATGAAAGCCACACAAGCAACATTTAAATTAGGCATAGGTTTCGAAAACTGGGGCCAAAAAGACGATAACTATATTCACTCTTTTGGCATGACAGGTAAAGAATGTTGGGCTGGCGAATTTCATCATTTTTGGCTACATGGAAAACAAAAAGGCATCGCTTCAGATTTTGGAGATTACTGCTTAGAACTACAAGCAGCAAAAGCAGGGAAATTTGCCCTTTCACAGCAAACACCTTTAAATTTTGCTTATCACCTTGATGCCACATTATATGCAAAATACTTACGATCATTTTGTGAAAAGTCAGATAAAACCCCCAATGGCGTAAATAGAGTAGAAGGCAAAATAACACAAGTTAAAAAGCATACTGGAACAGGTAATATCTCAGCATTAAAACTTGAAACAGGCCAAATAATTGAAGGTGACTTATTTATAGATTGCACAGGCTTTATCGGTTTATTAATCGAAAAAGCCCTTCACACCGGATACGAAGATTGGTCACACTGGCTGCCATGTGACAGCGCTGTTGCTGTGCAAACAAAATCTGTTAGCCCTGCCATTCCTTATACTCGCTCTATTGCTCATGATTCAGGATGGCAATGGCGTATTCCATTACAGCATCGTGTGGGTAACGGCTTAGTTTTTTGTAGCAGATATATCTCTGATAATGAAGCCATAGATACTTTACTTAGCAATATTGAAGGTGAAACAATCAACCAACCTAGAGTAATTAAGTTTAAAACGGGAAGACGCAGAAAAGGTTGGAATAAAAACTGTATTGCTCTTGGTCTTGCTAGTGGGTTTATAGAGCCTCTTGAATCCACCAGCATACATTTAATAATGACTGGCATTATCCGTTTAATGCGTTTATTCCCGTTTGATGGCATTACACAGGCATGCATAGATGAATACAATTCAAAATTGACCAGTGAACTTAATAGTATTCGAGACTTTATTGTATTGCATTACAAAGTCACCAATAGAGAAGACTCTCAGTTTTGGCAACATTGTAAAAATATGGAAATTCCAGAATCATTACAGCACAAAATTGATTTATTCAAAGAAACTGGCCGCGTATTTTTAGATGATGGCGATATATTTAGAGTCGACTCCTGGACGCAAGTCATGCTTGGACAAGGGTTAATGCCCAAACAATATCATCAAATCGCCCAAGTGATGAGTGACAACGAGTTCAAACAATTTTTAGCATCATTAAAATCATCTGTTGATAATGCCGTTGAACAACTGCCTAACCATCAAGAGTTTATTGATAAATATTGCCCTGCCAGCTAGCCTCAAAACAAATAAATAAAGTACAGCCAATTGGCTGTACTTATAATTTCAATTCAAATATCTTCATTGCATACGTTTGCATAGTGCAGTCTTGTTTACATAATTTGTTTATAGTGGTCTTTATTCACTGGCACTTTAGGTTAAAAAACGAGTCACTAATGAAAATACGTCCATATAACAATAAAAAAGCATTAGCACTAAGTTTATCAATTGCTTTATTTGGTTGCTCTGATCAAGTCTCTTCAGATCAAAAAACATCGACTATAGCAGTTCAAAAAAATGAATATAACACTAACTATTTAACACGTGATGTGCGTGATGATATTTTTTACTTTGTGATGCCTGACCGATTTCAAAATAGCGACAAAACCAATGATATGGGCGATATAACAAAACCAGAATCATATGGTGGTTTTAACCCTGAACGTAAAGGGTACTTTCATGGTGGTGACATTAAAGGTTTAGAAGATAAATTAGATTATCTTGAAAACCTCGGTATTACCGCTATTTGGATGACGCCTATATTACGAAACCAAGCCGTACAAGGGGATATGGCTGGTTATCATGGATATTGGGTACTCGACTTTACTGAAATCGACCCTCACTTAGGTAGCAATCAAGATTTAAAACAACTTATCAATGCAGCACATAAACGCGGCATGAAAGTATTCTTTGATATTATCACTAACCATACGGCTGATGTGATCAAATTTAAAGAGTGTCATGGTGAAGATGGTAGTAAGTGGTCTTTAGACTCTGGTTTATGTGATTATAAAAGCCAACAACAAGTAAACGATGGCGATAAATACTCTGTAATCGTGCCTGAACACTCTAAAAATATAAAAGTACCACAATGGTTAAACGATCCTAAGTTTTATCACAATCAAGGTGATTCCACTTGGCAAGGAGAAAGTGCTGTTTATGGTGATTTTTCTGGCTTAGATGACGTAGATACTGATAACCCAGAAGTCGTATCAGGTATGATCGATATCTTCAAAAATATCATCACTGAGTTTAAACCTGATGGTTTTAGAATCGATACTGTAAAACATGTAAATACAGAATTTTGGGCAGACTTCTCACCCGCTATCATTGATCATGCAAAAAATTTAAATATTCCGAATTTTCATGTGTTTGGTGAAGTTTATAGCGGTGATGTAAACGTACTAAGCCACTATACAACAAAAGGAAAAATGCCAGCCATTTTAGATTTTGGTTTTCAAGGTGCCGCTTACGATGTATTTGTAAATGAAACTGGCACAAATAAGCTCAAAACATTATTTGATAATGACGATCACTATAACGATAGTGATAGTCGCGCAGATATGAACCCAACATTTATCGGTAATCATGATATGGGCCGGTTTGCTCACTTTTTATCGAAATCAAAAACACTATTAGACGAGAAAGCAAAACTGGAAAAAATAAAGCTAGCACATGCGCTTATGTATTTTTCTCGTGGTATTCCCGTTGTATATTACGGAGATGAACAAGGCTTTGTAGGCAAAGGCGGTGATATGGATTCTCGCCAAGATATGATGCCTTCAAAAGTTAAAAGCTATAACGAAGATAAGTTACTAGGGACTAAACTAACAGCAGCAAGTAATAATTTTGATGAATCTCACCCTTTATTTACTGAGTTTAAAAAACTTGCTGGTATCTTTAAATCTCATAAAGCGCTACGACAAGGAGTACATCACAATCGAGCTGTAACAAATGATGGTCCAGGTATATATGCATTTTCTCGCGTTGAATTAAACAACCCCGTTGAGTATTTAGTATTGTTTAATACATCAAATAAAGTAATTTCAACACAGTTTACTGCGACAAGTAAAACATACACAGATATTGCCAACAATAATATTATTAAAGCAAATATGACCAATAACCTCGCTATTGAATTAACACCTTTGAGTTATCGTATTCTAAAAGGTAATTCAAATATTGAAACTACAAGTCTTGGCCAATTGAGTTTATTAAATTTAAAAAATCAAGATGCAATAGAAGGCAAAATAAATCTAAAGTATCAGATTAATAAAGTTAATAGCTCTGTTGTACCAGTGTTTGAAATGACCACGGAAATAAGTGTTAATGGCAGTAAATTTACTAAAGTATCTTTCGATAATACTTTACCTTTAACTGCACAATTTGATGTAAGTGATTATGCCTCTGGCAGTAAAGTACAAGTAAAATCATTTGTTACTAACTTTGCAGGTGAAACATCACAACTTACTTCAGAATTTATAGTTAATAAATAATAAAACTGACTTAATAAAATAGCCCACTTTAATGATTAAAGTGGGCTATTTTATCTCAAGACATTTTTAGTTATTAAACTTTATTTTTTATTTGCAACAAAAGTTTTATTAATGATTTTCCAATCACCTTCGCGTTTATACATGACTAAATAATCAATATAATGCGTTTTAGGTGTTTCGAAGTTAAGTTTTACCATTGCCATGGTATCATCAACAATATCCACTGAAAGCACTTTTGCTTCCCATGTATCTTTTGTTGCTTTTTTAAAGAATCCAGCAAATTCTTCAAGTCCAACTGTTCTGATTGTTTCCTTACCTGTTTCTTTGTCTTTATTGATCATTTTCACATGTCCAAACTCTAAATCAAATGCTTTTGATAACATGGCCTGATCGCCCTTTGCAGCCCCATTAAAATAAGTATAAGCAGTTGCAACAACCGCTTCATATTCAGAGCCAGTTACAGGCTTAGCAGAGCTTGCCATTGAGGTGAATAAAATAAGACTCACCGTATATAAAGATATCATTTTAATTATGCGTTTCATGTCATTTATTTCCTTTTGACTATCAAATTTATTTTTCTATTTTAAAACTGCTATTTGATATTAAAGCCCCTAAAAAGAAAACGAATAAACTGTAAGCAAATATGAAACTCAATACTCATTTTTGATTACAATTTTGTTTCTATGAATTCTCGCACTTTTTATGATCTCTTCTAAACTGAAATTAAGCGCCTGTTCACACTCATACAAACCAATAAAAATAAGAGAGCGTGTATGCCAAGTCCTATGCAACAAAACCATATCACTACTTATATGTTCAACTTTGGTTATATCCGTATCATTTCTCACAATATGGTAGAAATCACTGTAAACGCAGACATTGAAATAGACTTAGAAATGGTAGAAGAATTCGATAACTTCTTAATGGCACAGTTTAAAGACGATTTTGGTCTCATTATCAATAAAATAAATGATTATACATTTTCTTATGAAGCACAATTATGTATCTTATCTGTCTGTAAATTAAAAGCCGTTGCCTTAGTTTATTACTGTGAAAACAAAAAGAAATTAGCACCTCATGTAGAAGCTCGACGTGAAACCGACAAACTCAATGTTAAAGCATTCTCTGGGTATGAGTTTGGTCATCAAAATGCACATAAATGGCTAATTGAAGAGCTTAATAAATAGTCTACTAGGTCTTACTATTCAACCTTTTATTTACAAAATAAAACAGCATAGTTATAACAACTGAAGACACAATATATGCAGGAAAAGTTGTTTGTAGCATTAATAACCCACTATCAACTCTTTGTTCTTCATGAAGAAATGGCGTTGCCTGCAAATTAAATGAATAATTATAGATAGCAAAATTTATAATAAAAGTAACAATAGCAAGACTCAGATAAATAATCAGTGTTTTCATAAGCGTCTATTTAACCTCCCAAAACCATATTTCTCGAGACTCATTTAAATCACTCACTCTGCCAAAAAGCTCAAGGATATTCCTTGTGAACATTGATGAGCTAGTTATTTCATCTTTATTCCATAGGTCTATATGGTCCCCACTTCGATTAGAAAGAGATTCATTACCACGCTGCCAATAATCTTTAAAAAATATAATGCCAGTTTTACCATCTAAGTCACCTTGGAATGTACTAGGGTTAACCTTTTCTAATTTTCCTAACCAGCTAAAGTTGGATTTCTTTAGCCAGCTTGCCATTTCTTCAGCTAGTAGAATATGCTTCATACCTCCATGAGCCCAACATTTTTTTACTTTAGCGCCAACAGTTGATGCTCCGGATCTAATTAAAGCATCACTTAAATTTATTGCGCAGTAGTTACCAAAAGGAGCTGAGCTTGTCGCTTGCTTATTTTGACATCTAGCTCTAATTACGTTCTTTTCCGGGAAGTTTTCCCATAATTCATTAAATTTAGACATTGTATATCCTTATATCTTGAGTTTTATCTATGTCAGTTATTGAGCCTGTAAAATTAATCATTTTGAATTAAAGTATTGTTATGGGTACATCTTACATATGTTCAATTATTTAAACAATTCATATCTTGTATTGTGTGAACGAAATAATGAGGGATTTATAAGTAAATAAGAGGCTTTTTGATGTGGTTTTTGGTTAATATAAATTAATAAGGTTAATTTTTCTATCGTTAAAGGTTTCCACAAAAAATCTATTTGTGGAAACGCCATAAACTCCCTGTTAACTAACCAACATGCTTACAGCTGTAACCAACAATAATACCGAGAAGATTTTTTTGATTAAAGGAACAGGCAAAGAATGTGTTGCTTTGGCTCCTAATGGTGCCGTAAACCAAGAAGTGCAAACAATGCCAAATAAAGCAGGTAAATATACAAATCCAGCAAATCCATCTTCTAAAGCAAAATGGCTACTGCCTGAACTGATATATCCAATAGAACCAAATAATGCGATAACAATACCGCAAGCAGAGGCACATCCTATGGCTTTTTTCATATCGAGTGAAAAAAACGTCAATAAGGGCACCAAAACTGCACCACCACCTATACCGATCATGGCAGACAGCCCACCAGTAATCGTAGTAAAAATCGTTAATATACCTTTACTTGGCATTTTACGGTCGACAGATGAGTCACTTTTCGTGCTGCTGTAAAACATTTTTAACGCAATGAGTGTCACGCTTACGGCAAACACTAATCGAACAATATTTTCTGGTAGTAGTGCAGCCATAAAACCACTTATGAGTGCACCAAGAGCAACTCCTGTCATTACCCAAGGGGCCAAATCCCATGGAACATTGCCATTTTTATGATGGGCGATTGCTGAAGAAGTAGATGTGAATAATATTGATGCCAAGGATGTTGCTATTGCAACTATGACGACTTGTTCAGGAGGTAAAACCTCTAAGTAAAGTAAAATACTGCTTAGCACTGGGACAATCACTAATCCCCCGCCAATGCCTAACAGTCCAGCCAGAAAACCAACACCACTGCCTAGTATCGCGCAGTATATAATCAACAACAGCAATTCACTCATTAAGTTCATCTCTTATTATAATTTGGGCGGCTATCATAGCAATATAACTAACACCTATATAAACTTTTGATTAATATAAGTCGTGAATATTCCTCATGTTTTATATGAAAAAAACACATATTCATGCATTTACCCCACATCCATCTAGACATCTTTACGTTTTTTGTTGTGAAGTTTTATGCTGATTGTTATCCCTGAATCCACTTTTGAATTTTTCTCAAGTTCCATGTGAAATTATACCGTTTTTATTAATCTACAAATCCACGTATAAATTCAACCAGCTCTTAGCATTAGACAATATGACAGTTGATGTTTACTTAAGCCATTAGGCACTAATCAAAAAATTAGATTGAAAAGTCGATAAAGAGCAAAAAATAAACTCATGTTTTATACAAGCGAATTGGATACCAGAACACCATGAATAAAGATTTTACATTTACTATAAAGAGCATTGGCCTTGATGAAAATTATCACCCATCAGACAATACACGTATTACAACTAACTTTGCCAACTTGGCGAGAGGCGAAAGCCGTCAACAGAATTTACGTAATGCTTTAAACATGGTTAACAATAGTTTTAATGCCTTAGCTAATTGGGATAATCCTAAAGGCGATCGTTACTGCGTTGAACTTGAAATCATTTCTGTTGATATGGATATTCAAGGCAGTGGTGAAACTTTCCCATCAATCGAAGTTTTGAAAACCAACATTGTTGACCATAAGACTAACGAACGTATCGAAGGCATTGTGGGGAATAATTTTTCTTCATATGTGCGAGATTATGATTTTAGTGTATTACTGCTAGAGCATAATAAAGATCAAGCTCAATTTAGCATTCCAGATGACTTTGGTGTTCTGCATGGCAAACTCTTTAAGTATTTTGTTAATTCAAATGCTTATAAACAGTATTTTAATAAGCCACCTGTTATATGTTTAAGTGTTTCAGATAATAAAACTTATCAACGAACTGAAAATCAGCACCCTGTATTAGGTGTTGAATATCTACCAAATGAATCATCTTTGACTGAGCAATATTTCAAAAAAATGGGCTTGCAAGTTCGCTATTTTATGACGCCAAATAGTGTTGCGCCTTTAGCTTTTTACTTTTTTGGTGATTTAC